>UMKM01064312.1_pt1 | contig 40484 bp, 36 predicted proteins | sample 1966331 | NCBI WGS metagenome assembly UMKM01 (sample SAMEA4836176, study PRJEB28245) | human gut metagenome | biome: gut microbiome; material: fecal sample | place: Denmark | collected 2008 | reverse complement strand
GCTCCGACTTCTAAACGAAGTGTAAGTCGGAGTAGTTCACTAGATATTTTAATGAGTGTGACATCTTTTTTTCTGTATTTTTGTTCAATGTTTTTATCTTTAGAAAGTTTTTCGATAATGGTGTTGAAATTAATAAATTGAGCAACATTTTGTTGATTGTTTTCGCTAATATATAGATTATTATAAAGTTTCATTGTTACAGAAAAACAATTATGTTGTTCTTTTCCAAGTTTTAAAAAATAGGAAGGGCCTATAATATCACGGAAGATATCTTTTTTAAGCCAACGACATAAACGCCCATATATTTAGGGGCAATTAATTTTAAAAATTGTTGGTTATCTTTTTTATCTTGAAGTATTTTATTGATTTTAATTGAAAAACGATTTTGTTGATGAAGATCCATCTCTTTTTTTGTCATACTAATCTCCGTTTCTTAATACAATTCGATTTATTTTAACATAATTAACATACTTGCACAAAAAAAGCTGTACTTTGTGTTACAGCTTTAATCTATTTGATTATATTTAGCGATACTTGTTTGGCGATGGATATCAAAACACATTCCAATCGCAATCATGTAAGATAAAAGTGAAGACCCACCATATGAAAGAAACGGTAATGTGATACCAGTAATAGGGAGTATTCCTAAAATCATAGCGATGTTCCAAAATTGTTGGAAAATCATACATCCAAAAATACCAGCAATAAAATATTTATCACTTTGATGCGTTGCTTTTAAACCAACATACAAAATACAAACATCTAACGCTAGTATAGCAATGAGCGTAATGATGGCTCCCACGAATCCAAAGCCTAAAGTAATAACAGAAAAGATGAAGTCCGTATGAGCTTCTTGTAAAGAAATAATCACTGTGTCAAATCCATGACCAAAAAGTCCAGCTGTTCCATAAGCCATCATCGCATTATAAAGTTGGTATCCTTGATTTTGATAAGTTCCTTCAGGATCGACCCAGCCATAAAAACGATCAAGTTTATGTCCTGTGATAATTGAAGAAAATATATCTTGACGATAAATAAATAAGTAAGTAAAAATTATAAGAACAACTGCTAAACAAGCAAATCCTACAATATACCATTTCTTATTAATTCCTGATGCAAATAAAATAACAACCACTGAAAAAGCCATAATCAAAGTAACACCAGCATCATTTTGTAAATAAGTTAGAATCATTGGTGGTAGAGCAATAGCTGCTACACGACCAATTAACTGTAAATCAGTATCAAATGTATGAATTAAATATTTTTCATTATGTAAAGAAACAGTTTTAGACATACAAATAATCATTACAACTTTCATAAATTCAGAAGGTTGGAATGAAAATCCTGGAAAGTTATACCATGATGTAGCACCATGTAGATCTTTCGCAAAGGGAATGATCTGCATTCCTAATTTATAAATAGCAAATCTTTGAATAACAAGACCGACTAAAAAGACAATCAAGATTCCATAAAAAATCCACATTCCCGAGTAAATTCGATCATTTCCAAAACGATTGATTAAAAAAATCAAACCGACACCAATCATATAATAAAGGAGTTGTTTACTCCAATAACCTGTAGGATTGGGATAAGTAATATAACCAGCTGCACATTTAATTGTATAACAACTAATAAGACATAGAATAAATAAAATGATGGCAAGTGGCCAACAAATTGTAGAATCTAAATATTTTTTCATTTTGTCACCCCTAGTGATTTATAGTATACTATAAATATATCATAAAAGAAAATGTTTATTAAGAAAGGAAATAGATATGTCAGATTATTTTATTTATGTTTTAATTGCAATTATTGTAATTGTTGGAGTATGGTTTATTTTTGCAAAGGTATTAAAAAATAAAAAACCTAAAGAAGTTACTTTAAAAGATATTCCTATTGATTTAGAAGCTTTAATTCATGCTTTAGGGGGTATTGATAATATTAAAGAGAGCCAAAGTCAAGGAAGTAAAGTACGTTTCTTTGTAGAAAATGATGATTTAGTAAAAGTAAATGTTTTAAAAGAATTAGGTGCAAGTGGTGTTATTCAAGCTACAGGCAAAGTTACTGTTATTTTAGGAAAGTTCTCTGATGAAATCAGTAGAATAGTAAATGAAAAAAAATAACGTTCCAAGTTGTATTGGGGGTGAAGGTATGAAAGAAAGAATTCACTTATATGAACCTTTTTTTCATCATTATTATATTGATGAAATTCTAAATGATTATGAATTAGAAACTTTAATTCGTGTAAAAAAAGATGATTATCAACAATCAATTGCCTATATTAAATTAATTTCTATTTATTCACATCATGCAAGTATTGATGAATTACAACAACAAGTAGATTCAATTCAAATGATGATGGAAACTTATGAAGATTATCATGAATTTGAACAATATTTGATAGAAAATGAAGAACATCAAGTGATAGGAATTGATTTATGTGCACTTACTTATAATCATCATTATGATGAATTAGATTTAGAAGAATTAACACCTGATCAATATTATCAAGTAGGATTATATTATTATGACCAAAAAAAATATGATCAAGCATTAGAATGTTTCCATTTAGGAGAAGAATGTGAAGATTCTGATTGTTTATGTGTGTTAGGTTATATGTATGAAAAAGGACAAGGGGTCAAACAAAGTAATCAAGTGGCCATGACATATTATCGTCTGGCAAGTGATTTAGGGAATGTTGTTGCTTCTTGTAATCTTGCTTATTTTTATGAATATGGGATAGATGTTGACCAAGATTATGAAAAAGCTTTTGAACTTTATTCTTTAGGAGTCGATGAAGGATTTCCAAGATCTTTATTTTCAACGGCTTATTTTTTACAAAATGGGTATGGTGTAACTCAGGATTTAGAGGAAGCTTTTTTACGTTATGAAGAAGCAGCAGCCTTAGGACATAATGATGCGATTTGTGCTCTAGGTGAATGTTATGAATATGGTCAAGGAACAAGACAGGATTATCAAAGAGCTTTACATTATTATGAAAAAGCAGCTTATGAAGGGAATAGTCTTGCCAAATATAAATTAGGACGTTTTTATGATTTAGGTTATGGTTGCAATGAAAATTATCCAAAAGCTTTTCATTGGTATCAAGAAGCAGCAAAAGATGGTTTAGAAGTAGCAATCACAGCGATGGCAACCTGTTATGAATTTGGTCGAGGAATAGAAAAAGATAGTCAAAAAGCTTTAGAATATTATTTAAAAGCAGCGAATATGGGCTATATGAATGCGCAATTTTGTTTAGGGTATTTTTATGAAATGCATAGTGAATATCCAGAAAGTGAAAAAAATAGTTTTTATTGGTATTTAAAAGCGAGTCATCAAGGAGATGGACAATCAACGTTGGCTGTGGCTTATTACTATGGTCAAGGAATTGGAACTGTTAAAGATGAAAAGAAGTCTTTTGAAGCTTATCAAAAAGCAGCCGATCTTGGAGAAAGAGAAGCGTTTTATTATTTAGGTGTTTGTTATTTAGAAGGAAAGGGTGTTTTACAGGATAAGGAAAAAGGGATTGCTTGCTTAATTAAAATAGAAGATCAGTATCCTGTTGCAGCTTATTTAATAGGACAGTATTTTAAAGAAAAGCACGATGATCAACAAGCAATTCAACATTTTAAATTAGCAATTTTAAAAGAAGATGAGGAACAGTCTTTGTATCAATTAGCACTTTATGGTGAACAAGGAATAGAAGTCAGTAAAGAGGAAATGCTTGATTATCTTTTAAGAAGTGCAAAAAAAGGTTATTCACCAGCACTTGTAAAATATGCTTATTATTTAGAAAATGGAATTTATGTAGAAAAAGATTATCAGATGGCTTATGAATATTATTTATTAGCTTGTCAAAAACAAAATAGAGAAGGCTTTTATCATTTAGGTAGATGGTTCTTTTATGGGATAGGACAGAAAGAAGATAAGCATAAAGCAATGCAATATTATCAACAAGCTAGTCATTATCATTATTCAAAAGCAAGCTTTATGCTAGGTTATATGTATCATTATGGTGATGGTATTTCTAAAGATTTAGAAAAAGCTAAAGAATATTATCAATTAGCACTTCAAGAAGGATATCTTGAAGCGCAAAAGGAATTAGATAAATTAGAGGTGGAAAAATGAGTTTTGAAACAAAATTAGAAAAATATGCAAGATTAATTGTTCAATCAGGTTTGAATGTTCAAGAAAAACAAACCGTTGTCATTAGTGCATCTATTGAAAGTTATCAACTTGTAAGAGCGGTTACTAAACAAGCTTATCTTGTAGGCGCTAAAGAAGTTGTTGTTCATTATAGTGATGAAGAAGTCACACGTATGAAATATGAAAATATGGAAGTAGAAGATTTTAATCACGTACCTACTTGGTTTTCATCTTTTAGAAATGATTATGCGTTAATGAATGCTTGTTTTCTTTATGTTGATGATGAAGATCCTGAAATGCTTGCAGGTATTGAACCTAAAAAGATTTCTAATTGGCAAAGAGCAGTTAAAAAGGCATGTAAGACATATTTTGATTTATCCGATAATATGACAAATGCTTGGTGTATTGTAGGTGGAGCTACGCAAAAATGGGCGAATAAAGTTTATCCTGATATGTCAAATCAAGAAGCGTTAGATAGTTTATGGAATGCTATTTTTAAAGCAGCTAAGATTGATGATGAACATGATCCTGTCGAATTATGGAATCAACATCGTCGTTCTTTTGAAAAACGTGTTAATTATTTAAATAGTCTAAATTTAAAGAAACTTTATTATAAAAATAGTAAAGGGACTGAAATTACAATTGGTTTGAATGATGATTATTTATTTGCTGGTGGGGGAAGTTATTTAAAAAATGGTGTTTACAATTTTCCTAATATACCAACAGAAGAAATCTTTACATCACCTAATAAGGATGATGTAGAAGGAATTGTTTTTAGTTCTTTACCTTTAAGTTATGGTGGAAATATTGTTGATGAATTTTATTTACGTTTTAAAGATGGTCAAGTGATTGATTTTGGAGCTAAAGAAGGATACGAGGTTTTAAAAGGAATTATTGATAGTGATGAAGGAAGTAAACGTTTAGGTGAAGTTGCTTTAATTCCTTATCATTCACCAATTAATGAATTAAAAACATTATTTTATAATACTTTATATGATGAAAATGCTTCATGTCATATGGCTTTAGGCATTGGATTTTCTGAATGTATTAAAGGTGGGATTGATATGGATAAAAAAGAATTGTTTGAAAAAGGGGTCAATGATTCTTTAGTTCATGTTGATTTTATGATGGGAACAGAAGATTTAATGATTGATGGTATTTTAGAAGATGGCAGTCATGTAAAAATCTTTGAAAATGGAAATTTTGTATTTTAATGATCTGTGGGGATTGCTCCCCACTCTTTAATTAGTAAAAGAGGTGAGTGAGCTTTCTTTTTTATTAAATAATAGTAGTAATTCTGTTCATTTTGTGGTAATAATTGTACTGTTGAAATAAAAGATTAAAAAATAAATATAGATTATGGGAGGATGCAATGGAAGATTTAAGACAACAAATAGAAAAAAGAAGAACATTTGCGATTATTTCCCATCCGGATGCTGGTAAAACAACTTTAACAGAAAAGTTCTTACTCTATGGAGGAGCTATCCAACAAGCAGGAACTGTTAAAGGAAAGAAAAATAGTAAGCATGCGACAAGTGACTGGATGGAAATTGAAAAACAAAGAGGGATTTCAGTTACCTCTTCAGTATTACAATTTAATTACCAAGGATATTGTATTAATATTCTTGATACTCCAGGGCATCAAGACTTCTCAGAAGATACATATCGTACTTTAATGGCAGCAGATTGTGCAGTCATGGTCATTGATGCGAGTAAAGGGGTCGAAGATCAAACACGTAAGTTATTTAAAGTATGTACAATGAGACATATTCCAATTTTCACTTTTATTAATAAGATGGATAGGGAAGCAAGAGATCCTTATGAATTAATGGAAGAAATTGAACAAGAATTAGGAATTGAAACTTGTCCTGTTAACTGGCCAATTGGTTCTGGAAAACGTTTTGCAGGGGTTTATGAAAGAAATGATCAAGAAGTCATTCGTTTTATTCCTGTAGATGGTGGAAAAAAAGAAGTTGAAACAGAAATTTTAAAAGCGGATGATCCAAAATTAAAAGAGTATGTGGAAGATGAACTTTATGATAAATTACAAGAAGATATTGAATTATTAGATATGGCAGGAAATGAATTTAGTTTAGAAGCTGTACGTGCTGGTAAGTTATCACCTGTATGTTTTGGATCGGCTCTTACTAACTTTGGGATTGAACCATTTTTAAAACATTTCTTAAATATGACAACCCCACCAACTCCTAGAACAGCAGATGGTGAAGTGATTGATCCTTATCAAGAAAATTTCTCAGCTTTTGTTTTCAAAATTCAAGCGAACATGAATGCTAGACATCGTGATAGAATGGCATTCTTTAGAATTTGTTCTGGTAAATTTGAAAAAGGAATGGAAGTTTATCATTATCAAGGTAAGAAAAAAATCAAATTAAATCAGTCAAAACAATTAATGGCAGATGAACGTAGTGAAGTAAATGAAGCTTATGCAGGAGATGTCATTGGTGTTTTTGATCCAGGTATTTTCTCTATTGGAGATACTATTACAACAGGTAAAAAGCATTTTGCTTTTGAAGGAATTCCAACATTTGCACCAGAACATTTTGCAATGATTCGTAATAAAGATACGATGAAAAGAAAACAATTTGTTAAAGGTGTTGAACAAATTGCAAAAGAAGGAGCAATCCAAATCTTTACTGAATTAGGTGGCGGTATGGAAGAAATTATTGTAGGAGTTGTTGGTGTTTTACAATTTGAAGTTTTAGAACATCGTTTAAAGAATGAATACAATGTAGAAATTCATAAATCTCCTCTACCTTATCAATATATAAGATGGGTCAAAGAAGGAACTGATTTAAAATCATTAAATCTTTCATCTGATACAAGAAAAGTTCAAGATTTAAAAGGGCAACCATTATTATTGTTCACTAATGATTGGGGCGTAAGATGGGCTCAAGATAAAAATAAAGGTTTAGAATTATTGGAATTTTCTAAGAACTAAAAGTAGAACTTTTAGTTCTTTTTTTATACAATTCGAATGAAAAAAGAATTGATGACTTCAGTCAGTTGAGCACATGAAATGTGCGAAATAGAAAACCACCTGCTATGCGGGTGGTGCAATAAGAAATAATGGCTAAAAAAGCAAATTCTTTAGCACATACGAAGTAGATGTGCAAATATCACATCGTCTTCACCCCCAAGTTAAGTGTGTCATCATTCATGGGGTACTTGAAAGGGAAATCAGCATCGATGATTTTTGATAGACATGCAAACTTGAAATATAAGTATGGAAATAGACATTTTTGGGCAGAAGGGTATTATGTGAGTACAGTAGGATTAAATGATCAAACCATCGCAAAATATATAAGAGAACAAGAGCAACATGATATTGCAATGGATAAATTAAGTGTGAAAGAATATAAGGATCCGTTTGAAGAAAAAGGAATTCGAGAAGAAAATAGAAACCGCAGAAAAAAAGCAAAATAAAAATTCCCTTTGAGGGAAAGCGAGAGTCAAAAACGATAGCTTGAGCGAAGTGAAAGCAGCGCATTTAGACGCGATTTTTATTTGAAAAAATATGTCCTTTTCTACACACGATAAGGGTAAAGTGCTATAATTTTTAGTGAAAAAAGGGAAGAAATTTAATATAAAAAGGGAGAAGATATTATGAAATGTCTAAAGAAAATAGCAATATTTTCATTAGTGTTTTTTGTGTCACTATTTTTTATAATGCCAGTTCAAGCAAAAAGTACACAAACTTATTCTATTATCTATGATTTACAAGATGCTAATGGAAATAAAATTGCTCAAGTGAAGTATAAAAATAAAGATTTTACTTCTGAAATAGGACGTGAGATTAAAGTAAGAACGACTTATTTTGATAAAAAATATGGGGATTTTGATTTAGTGAGTGAACAAAGTCAAAAAGTAGAATCAGGTAAAGATCAATATATTTTTGTTTATAGAACATATCAACCCATAACGATTAAAGGAAAAGTACAGTTTACTACAAAAGAAGGAACGATTCTTTTACAAGATACTTTTGATATTGATTCATCAGCAACAGTTGAAAACCCTCAAGTATATGCTGTGCCTGATAGTTATACAATTGGTGATGTGACTTATTTAAAAATGCCAGGGCAAGTAAGTGAAATTAAGTCAGTTTATTATAATGACCCAAGTGATAATACGTATTCAATTACTTATTATAATCCAAATAATACAACGGATTATGATGTCGCTTTAAAATATGTTGAAGAAGGAACGAATGATGTATTGATGCAAAAATCATTTCATGTAAATAATCAAGATTATACATATGTGCTTCCAAAAACAATGAAAATCAATGATATTTATTATGGATTAGCTGAAAATCAAGAAAATATAATTCATCATGCAGTTTCAAGTGATGTTAGGGAGTATACAGTTTATTATAAGAAAATGGATGAAAATGCTTCTTATAAATGGTCTATCTATAAAGTAGATGCTTCGACAAATAAGATTCTTGGAGAAGTAGTACAATTAGAAGTTCAACCTGGTCAAAGTGTTGAATATCAAGTAGAAAAAGAATACAAAGATTCCGATGGGAATGTTTATACAGTGGATCAAGGTATGTCACAGGTATTAAAGCATAGTTATGGTGAAAGTGAACATGTAAGTTATGTTTACTATAATCCCAAAGGATACACAGCACCAAAGAGCTATATTGTAGAAGTGCAATATAAAAATATTGCAACTGATGAAACAATTGCTTCACAAAAAATAGAAATTAATAAAAAAGATGAAGATACAACAATAGATATCGTTAAAGAGTTAACAGTTAATCAACAACAATATGTTTTAGTCAATGGTCAATCAATAACGATTAATCATAGTTTTTATTCTCCTAGACGTATTTATACGATCTATTATAGAAATGTTAATGATCCTATTAATGTTGATACTGAAATTATTCGTGAAGAAGTTATTGAAGTAGAAGGACAATCTTCTGTTATTGGTGGACAAACAATTTATCGTAGAAATAATCAAACAGGAGCTTTTTCAACGGTTGGTGTTGAAAATAGAGATGGTAGTGAAAATAATAGTAATGAAGGAAGTACCTCATCGGTTGATGGTATAAATGTTGAAGATGAAGCAGTACCACAAGCAAATATAGATGCTCAAAGCCAAGAGTCAAGTTCATCGCAAGTATATTATCTTGTTGCTGGATTGTTAGCATTTCTCATTGTTATTGTAATTATTTTAAAAAGAAAAAAACATAGAAAGGAAGTGTAATGAAAAATGAAAACCTTTCATATGAAAAAAATGTATAAAAAAGTTACAGCATTTATTTTAGCTATTGCTATGATTGTGGCTTATATTCAAATAAAGGCTTATGCTTTTGATAATAATGTTTCAGAAATCACACGTAATCAAGCAGTGTCTGATGCGACGATTCAATCTGGTTTAGGTGTTGCTAAAAACTATGGTTTATTTTCTTTAGATGCGACGTCACATAATGATTTGGAATGTAGTGTTGCTGCTAAATATGCTGATTTAGGCGCTGATTATAACTTTTCAGGGAATAATACAAAAGTTTATAAAAATCAATTGACAGTCAGTAAATCATTTATGATCAATAATCAACCTCAAGCAAATAAAAATGTAACTTTGAGACTTTATCGAATGGATAGTAGTCAATCTGTTTTGATTGATGAAATGACACAAACAACAGATAGCAATGGAAATGCTAAATTTGTATTTGATGGGATGAAAGATAGTAGTTCAAATAAAAGATATTCTTTTATAGATGGTGACTATCAAGTGAAAGAAGTTATCAGTGAAAATGGTGTTGAAAAGGAAATTATTCCTGATGGTTCATCTTATATTGATGAAAATGGAAATAAGATAGAAGTTAATGCAGATCATAGTGGCTTGATTCATTTGGAATCTGGGTTCCAAAATGTGAGTCAATTTGGACAAGTTAAAAATCATAGTATTTTTAAACCTCGTAATGGCAGTATTGTTGTTCTTGAAAATCAAGATGATTGGAACGCAGTTGATAAAGAAGCTATCAATCAAGGTAAAAATAATTATCGAAATGTACCTGCTGGGGTAACTTATTATAATAATGGTGAAGTAAAGATTATTAAAGCGGGTACAAATGGATTTCAACCTATTGCATGGAATCAAGAATTTGATAATTTAAAAACACTTTCAAAGAATTTAGCACATGCTCAAGATTCAAATGATGTGCAAGTTTATTATTATAATGCCGATTATTTAAAGAGTGTAGGTTCTTTAAATTTTGATACTTCAAAAAAATGGGCAGTTGTCAATGTTGAAGTTCAAGATGGACAAAGTACCATTGATATTACAGGTGATTATACGAAAAATGGCATTAAATTAGATGCAGATTTTAATAACTTAGAAACAGGAGTTATTTGGAATTTTTATACAGTAAATAATGGTGATGTGCAACCTTATACAGGTAAAGTGACATTAGCTAATCAAAATGGTGGTATTTTCTTATTACCTGCGGGTGAGTTTTATCATAATGGAACTATTGGTGGAAAAGTAATTGCAGCAAAATATAATCATGATAATGAAATTCATCAAAAAGAAAAAGTTGTCAATGTGAATAATTCTTTATCTATGTCTAATAATGGTGCATCAGAAAAATTAGAGGCTAAACAAACTATTAGTGGAACAAAGAAATTAATAGGAAAAGAATTACAAGGCAATGATTTTAAATTTGAATTACAAAAATATACAGATAGTAGTTATAGTACGCCAGATGGTGAAGCTGTTGTAACTACTAATAATGAAAAAGGTCAATTTGTTTTTAGCAATGTAGATATACTAACTTATACAGAACCAGGAGATTATTATTATACTGTTAAAGAAGTAAATGAAAATCAAAAATATATTAAATATGACGATCATACTTTTAAAGTAAGTGTTCATGTAGAAAAACAAGATGATCGTTTAATAGCGAATGATCCTGTTATTGAAGGTGGAAAGATTGAATTTAGTAATGAATTTAACTTTGTTGGAAAGATTTCTTTAAGTCTTGATGGTAAAAAAGTATTAGATGGTAAAATACTTGAAAATGGTGAGTTTATTTATGGATTACAAGAATATAAAGATAGTGAATATTCAACAAAAGAAGGACATGAAAAAGAAGTAACAAATGATCAAAAGGGAAATATTCAAGTTGATCTTTCTTATGATGAAAAAGATATTGGTAAACATTATTATCAATTAAAAGAAAAGAATACAAAGAAAAAAGGAATTGATTATGATCAAAGAATTTATAACATCATAGTTGATGTACAATATGATGAATCGAAAGATCAATTAGTTGTTAGTAAGACAATGACTATTAATGGACAAAATGTAGATTCTATTACGTTTGAAAATACGTATTCTTCAAATGCTGCTACGACATTTAAAGGTCATAAAATATTAGAAGGTAGAGATTTAAATGCAAATGAATTTAATTTTGTTCTTCAAGAAACAAAATCAGATTATCAAACAGCAATTGGTGAAAGCAAGACAGTTTCAAATGATAGTCAAGGTGATTTTAACTTTGGAAAGATTTCTTATAGAGATTTAACTTATGGCGAAAAACAAATACATTATTATATTATTAAAGAAGTTAATCCTGTTTTACAAGGAACTTATCAAGGTGTAAGTTATGATCAAAAAGTTTATAAAATAAAAGTGGTTGTGACTGATCAAAAAGATGGTACAGCCACAGTTGAAAGAACAGTTGAAAATAATGATATTCAATTTAAAAATACGTATCAAGCTGAAGGTTCTACAACGTTAATTATTCATAAACAATTAACAGGTGGTACTTTAAAAGCAAATATGTTTAAGTTTAAATTGCAACAAACGGATGAAAACTTTAAAAAGACCGTTGGTAATAGCCAAACAGTAACAAATAGTTCTTTAGGTCAAGGTCGATTTGTGATTCATTTTAATCAAGCAGGGACATATTATTATACGGTTTCTGAAGTAAATAATCATAAGTCAAATGTTACGTATGATTCGGTTGTCTATCAAATAAAGATCAAGACGGAAGATGATGGACAAGGAAATATCAAAGAAGTTTCTAGAAGTATTTCTTATGTAGATGAAATGACAAAACCTACAAGTGAGGAAAAAGAAAATTTAACTTTTAAAAATGCTGTAGGTATTCAAGTAGTAGGTCATAAAAAATTAATCAATAAAAAATTAGAAGAAGGTATGTTTACTTTTAGTATTTCTAAAATAGATTATGATAAAAATAACAATAAATATACTGTTGAAAAGCAATTGATGACAACAACAAATGATGAAAATGGAGACTTTTCATTTATAAATTTTGATGAGTATCATCAAACAGGTGATTATTATTATGTTGTAAAAGAAGTTAATAATAAATTATCTTATATTGATTATGACAAGCAAGAATATATCATTCATGTAAGTGTTGAAAATGGTGATGATGGTTTAGAAGTATCAAAAGAAATTCTTAAAGATAATACTTCTGTTGATGAAATGAATTTTAAAAATACTTATCGTGGTCAAGGAAAGGTAAGGATTGATGGTAAGAAAGTATTACTTGATCAAGGTGTAAGTCAAGTATTAAGCGGTGGAGAATTTAAGTTTAAAATTACAAGAGTAAATGATGAAAAAGGAAGTTTGTATAAAGGAGAAATCTTAGATTCGATTGAAAAAGAAACCGTTAAAAATGATCAAAACGGACAATTTAAATTTAATATTTCTTATAAAGATTTAGATTTTTCTAAAAAGGATAGTTATACGTTTTATTATCAAATTGATGAAGAAAATAGTGGATTGACGAAAGATGGTGTTACCTATAATAAAAATAATGATGCTTATATTATAGAAGTAACTGTAAGTGATCAACAAGATGGTAATTATGATGTTTCTTATCGAATTATTGATCATGATGAAATAATTTTTACAAATGAATATAATGCAAGTGGTGAAACACAAATTATTGGAACGAAGTCTTTAAAAGGAAAGAAATTGGTAGATGATGAGTTTACTTTTGAATTAGTTGAAGTTGATGGTATTCAAGGTAAAGAAAAGGAAAATGGTAGAAAGTTAGAAACAACAAATAAAGAAGGTCAATTTATTTTTGATATTCAAGATATTAGAAAAGCTGGTACAACTTATTATAAGGTTTATGAAAAAGCTGATAAAAAGAAAACAGGTATTCAATATGATGAAACTGTTTATTATGTTGAAGCGAAAGCTGTATTTGAAGATAATCAATTGAAAGTAACTAATACGTTATATGACCAAGATGGACATCAATTAGATAAAAATAAAGGTATTGAATTTGAAAATGAATTTAAAGCTACTGGAAAGATTGATTTAAGTGGACATAAGAATTTTATTGATCAAGATGGACAAGATGTAGCTTTTGATGCAGGTGATTTCAAGTTTAAAATTGAAGAATTAGATCAAGATGGAGCGACTTTGAAAAAAGATGGATATAGTGAAACAGTTGAAAATGATCAAGATGGAGCGACTTTGAAAAAAGATGGATATAGTGAAACAGTTGAAAATGATCAAGATGGTAATTATCATTTTAAAACAATTCATTATCAAAAAGCAGGAATATATTATTACCGTGTAAGTGAAGTACGTGATAATTTAGAGGTCACTTATGATACAACTCAATATATTGTAAAAGTTGATGTAAAAGCAAATGATAGTAAACAATTTGATATTTCAGTTGATATTGTGAATGGTCAAAATGAACATATTGATCAAGATAAACTTGACTTTACTAATAGACTTTTTGAATATAAAGTAGCTTTATTATCGATGGGTGGTATTAAAACTGTCAGTGCCGGACAATCCGTTATAATGGATGATGGTTTGTTTAGATTTGGTTTATATGAAGGAAATGATAATGAACAAAGTAATATGATTGATACTGCTAAAAATGATACAGTAGGAGCTTATAGCTTTGATGATGTAGAAATTGATCAACCGGGTACTTATCATTATACGATTGAAGAAATGAATGCTGGTAAGGAAGTTGCTGGTATTGCTTATACAAATCATCAATATCATGTAGAAGCTGTTGTAAATAAAGATGGTAAAGGTGGCTTGAATGTTGATTCGGTTAAAGTAACGAATGAAAATAATCAAGTTGTTAAAGATCAATCGGTAGTTGTAGAGACTTCACAAGATTTATCACTTATAAACCAAGCTGTTAAATCATTAAAAGTAAATAAGGTATGGAATGATCAAGGACATAGTGACACCATCCAACCTGTAACAGTGCATTTAGTTAAAAATGGTAAAGTTGTAGAAGGACAATCTATTGTATTATCAAATGATAATCAATGGAGTGGTTCGTTTGATAATTTACCAATAAAAGATAGTCAAGGAAATTTAAACGTTTATACTGTTAAAGAAGATAAAGTAGATTATTATAAGACACAATATATTCAAAATGAAGATGGTAGTATTACGGTTACAAATACTTATATCGATCCAACGGTAAATTGGTTGCTAAAAAGAATTTAGTTGGTGGTAAAGTCTTATCTGCTGGTATGTATCAATTTGATTTATTGGATGGTAATAATGAAGTTGTTGAAACACAAACAAATGATGATCAAGGTAATATTTATTTTAATACATTGAATTTTAATCAAGAAGGACATTATGTTTATTATATTCAAGAACATGTAAATGATAATGATCCATTTGTTGAATATGATCAATCTATTTATCAAGTCAATATTGATGTTTCAAGAAACGGTAATAATTTACAAGCTGAAGTAGAATATCTATTAGATGATAAACAAGTGGATGATGTTACATTTAATAATATTTATCATCCGTTATCATTAACTGTTCAAAAACGTTCTAAAGATTTATCGAAAGATCCTTTGGAAGGTGCTGTTTATGGATTATATAAAGTAAATGAAAAAGGAACAGATATTCTTATTGAAAAACAAACTTCTAATAGTGAAGGATATATGACATTTATGAAAGCTGTTCCTGAATATCAATATTATTTTAAAGAAATCTCTGCACCTAATGGACATACAGTTGATGAATATAAGACAAAGACATTTACAATTAAATGGATACGTCATAAAAATGGTAAAATTTCTTATCAATTAATTTATGATGGTCAAAAAGAAGATTTAGAAGAAGAAAAACAAGAGGATAGTTTAAACTTATATGCACAACAATCAATAGCGTTATTAGAAAATGAAGATACAAGTGTGAACTTAGAAGCTATTGGAGTAGCAGATGAAGTAACTAAGTTAAATGTGACTAAAGTAGATAATCAAGGTAATTATTTAACAGGAGCACATTTACAAATTCTTGAAAAAGAAACTGGAAAAGTTATTTGTGATTGGGTTTCTACAGCGGATACCTTTAGCACTTTAAGAGAATTAAATGTAAATACTGTTTATATCTTAAGAGAAGTTGAAGCTCCAACAGGTTATGTAAAAGCAAGTGATACAGAATTTAAATTAGATGATTATGGTATTGTAACGAAGATTTCTGGAGATGCTCAACTTGTAGATGATCAAACATTTAATTTATATAATTCTAAACAAATTAAAGAAAAAGTTGTTTATAAAACAAATGTGACAACTGTAAAAACAGGAGATAATACAAATATTGTTATTTATGTAATTTTATTGTTTATTTCTTTAGTGTGTATCTTTATCTTCTTAAAGGAAAAAAGAAGGGAATAATTTGTTTCTTTTAAATTATCAGATATGTGGGATGAATTTCATCCCACTTTTCTTTTATATAAAATTGACAAGCAAAGAATGAATCTATATAATATAAGTGAATGATACTCATAGTCTCAATAATAAAAAGGAACGAAAAAAGTTTGAAAAAGTAAAGATTTGTAACTATGACGGACACCCCTTATATATTTATGAACATATATTTTCTATAATAAATATGTCAATAGATAGAACGGAGAAAGGAATATTAGTGCAGTTTAGATTTAAAAAATGTCGTTTGGTTTTGTAGGATTGTCAAAAATTGAATAAGGATATAAAATAATAAAATTAAATAAAAAATATGTGAAAAACTGAGAAAATTTGTTATAAAAAATGGCTTTTGAAAAATTGAAAGAGCGTTGATTTTATGATAGGATTCTAGTGAAGGATAATAGCAAAATTAGTGAAAGCTAATGACGCAAAGTTACGGGTCTAAGTACAAAAGTATATGATTGCCGGGCCGCCCAATTCAAAAAAGAATAGGCGGCTTTTTACCGTCTTATATGAATAATTAATAAAATGATGAATATATATATTAAAATGGGAGGTAAAAATTATGCTGAAACGTATGAGAAGAATTGGTTTATTTGTTCTAGCAATAGCAGTAGTTATTAGTAGTGCAATTATTGCCTCTGCTAATGAAAGAAGTGGTACTACTACAGGAAGTGCAACAGCACAAACAACTGCTTCTAGTTATGTAATAGAAAATAAAAGTAGCGATAAAAAAGATATTACAGTTACAATTCAACATTATAATGGAAGCAAAAAAATCTATTCAGATGATGTGAAAACTCTATCTTATGGATCAAAAATCAACGATTACGCTAAAGCAATAAATTGGGATGTAAGTAGTGTAACTGTTGATGGAAATGCCGTATCAAATAAAAATTATATTGAATTGACAGGAACTGGAAGTGCAACGGTTGTAGTGAATTACACTGCCAAAGAAACAGATGTATTAGGAGATACTTCTTTCTATGATTACACAGTAAGAGCTGGTGAATCAAATGGAATATATTATTCTTTTAATATGTTAGGAGATAATACTAATCAAAGATTGACATCTGGTACATCTAGAAATTCATGGAAAGGTGTTTATTGGAATGGATGGCAAAATATTGAATATCAAAGTAGAAGTGATTTAGGTACAGGAAACAATTATGAAACATATTCTTATGAATTGATGAAAGATGACTATGATGTTAATGCTTATACAGGAAGCAGCAAAGTAATTGAAGGATTGTTGAATGGTATAGATAGTGATGGAAATGTAAAATTTAATTATACTGAACCAGGATTCTTTGTTAAGAGTAATGAAACAGTAACAATCAATGGAAAAGAAACTTATCTTAGACGTTATATAGATAGTATGAATTTGAAATTTCATAAAACAGGTGATACTTATAAATTAACTTCAGTTATTGATACAGCAAAAAATAATAAAGAAGTGACAACAAGTGGTTCAAATTTCTTCCCACTTAATGATTATTCTACAGAAGGAACACCAAATTATTTTTTTGGAATGAGATATGATGTTGAATTCGCAATAGGTGATTATGTCGGTGATTTGACTTATAAATTTACCGGTGATGATGATATGTGGGTGGTTTTAGATAATACCAATGTCATTATTGATTTAGGTGGAATTCATGCTGCAGCTACAGATAGTGTTGATTTGTGGAGTAAATTAGGCTTAACTCCTGGAAGTTTAACAGAAGATCAAAAAAATCAAACGCATAAATTAACAATTCTTTATATGGAACGTGGCGCTGGAGAATCTAATTGTCAAATGGAATTTACTCTTCCAAATGCAAAAGTTGTTGATGTTATAGAAAAGCCAAAAGCTGATTTGAATCTTCAAAAGGTTGATGAAAACGGAAATGGATTAAGTGATGCAGTATTTAAGTTAGAAAATGATTCAACAAAAGAAGCAAGTAGAGTTAAATCAACTAGTGATGGAAATATTACTTTTAGTGGTTTAAAAGAAGGTACCTATACCTTAACAGAAGTAAGTGCTCCAGATGGCTATTTAGTTTCTGATGATACATGGAAAGTAAGAGTTACAGTTGATAGCAATAATAATGCAGTTGCAAAGCTCTACTTGGTTAAAGATGATCAAGAACAAGAAGTAGCACAAACAAATGGTAAATATAAAATTGAAAATAAAAAGGTTCAAGAAATTATTGAAAACTCTTTACAATATGACAAGACTGCAAAAGTAAAAGATTGGGATGAAAGAACATATGATATTAACATTACTGCTAAATCTTTATCTACAAGTTCAAGCGTAGTTCAAAAAGAAGCAGTAGCTGATATTATGATGGTTTTAGATATTTCAGGTAGTATGCTTTACAATGGGAATAGTAACAATCCTACAGATAATGGAGGATTTAGAACTGTTGGAAAATACTGTGATGTAAAAAATAGTTTAGATGTTAATAAGGTGTATTATTATGATAATACATTAACAGATGTTTCATATAAGCATACTAATGGTAATTCATATACTTATAAAAACGCTAAATATCCAATGATTTATATAAATGATACATGGAAATATTATAACGGAAGTAGTTGGGTAAATGTACCAGATAAGATTTCAGGTTATTATGGAAATAAAAAGGATAACAACACAACAATTTATACATTGGATAGTGGATTAACTGGATTAAAAGAAGCATCTTCAGCATTTATTTCAGCAACAGCAGAATCCTCAGAAAATAGTAGAATTGGTGTTGCAACATTCAATGCTTATGGAAATAATTTAAGCAATCTAGTAAATGCAAGAGATAATAAAAATAGCTTAAAACAAACAATTGCAAGTATCTATGCAGCTGGTGGTACGTCTCCTCAAAAAGGCTTAAGTATAGCACAAACAAATTTAGCTAATTCTAAACGTACAGATGTTCCTCAATATGTTATTTTATTTACAGATGGGGCACCTTCTGAAGACACGGATAAAAATGATTCCAAAGAAATAGCAAGACAATTAAGAGAATCGGGTATAACGGTATATACAGTTGGATTAAAGTTGAATGATGAAACATCTAATTGGTTATCTGAAAATATTGCATCAACAAATTGTGCTTTTACAGCAGCAAATGTTGATGAATTAAAGGTAATCTTTGCTAAAATTCAACAAACAATATCACAAAATATTGATATTAAAAATGCTAATATTTTTGATGTAATTGATCCACGTTTCCAACTAGTAGGTAATGATGGAAATGTTATAACGGATGAAGCGTTAAAACAAGGTGAAATAGAAGTTACAGGAACTAATGGCAAAGTTGGTATGGCGTATTATGATGAAGTTAATAATACCCAAGCAATTAGATGGACTGATCAAACGATTCCAAATGTTAATACTGGCGAATGGAACACAACAATAACTGTTAAAGCACGTGACAAATATATAGGTGGTAATAACGTTCCAACTAACGTAAGTCCAGATTCAAAAATAACGACAGGTTTTGGTGAAGCTGTTTTACCTCAACCTAAAGTGAATGTAAAAGTTGATATTGCAACCAGTAATGATGATATTTGGATCAATAGTGGTGAGACAGTTCCAGTTGATGATACTAATATTGGAAATAGTAAAGTCTTTGATATAGGAAATGTTGTTAATAGTAAAGGTAATGTTGTATATAAGTACAATGAATCAACGAAAGAATTTGAAAAAATTACAAAAGGCGATTTAACTATACAATGGTATACTGATGATCAATGTACATCAGAAACTACGAAAGATAAGATTTCTAAAGTTAAACCAGATGGTAGAACGGATTTCTTCTTAAAAGTAGGATATGATGGTGGTAGTGCTACTGATGAAAGTAACACAAATACCAATGGAAATAAGGTTGGTAATAGTGAATCTAATATAGGATATGCTATTAACGATGGTAAAAATGGTAATGACAAAGAATGTGTTACTGATTTTGAAAATTGTAAAAAGAATAAATCTGAATATGGTATTTATAGAATACATGTGAAATATACTTTACCTGAAACAGGTGGAACAGGAATTTATTGGTATATGGCAGGTGGTATGTTGCTTATGATGGTAGCAGCAGTTGCTATATATAGAAAAAGGTATTATGAGTATATGAACAAATAGTTTTCCTATTTATTCATAACTCTTATATATATAAAAAAAGAAAGGGAGATAGAATATGAAATTATTTAAAAAAGTTTCAGCAATGGTGGTTTCATTATTGATGGCACTAGCAATGGTAGTACCAGTAGCTGCCGCTAATCCAACAATTACAGTAAAAAACATTGCTACAGACGAAAATGTAACATTATCTTATTTAAAAGTTGTTAAACAAGATAAAACTACAAAAACAGGATGGGCTTTTGTTAGCGATGAAGTAACTAAAATTTTTAAAGAAGAGTATAAAAAAAATGATGCTCAAGCTATTTTAGCTTCATTAGCTAATAGTGCTGCTCATTCTAAAGCGTTAGCTAGATTAGGAAATTTAAATGGATTTACTAAATTTACAGATAACGCTGGAAGAAAAACTGAAGTAGATGGTGCAGGGTTATATGTTGTTAAAGTTGTAGATAACTCAAATAAATATACTTATAACGTTATGGCTGCTCCAATTAATTTTGATTATGCTGGAAATCCAGCAACATTAAGAAATGTTGAATTAAATGTAAAAAGATCAGAAACTAGATTAACTAAAACAGTTAATGATGCAGATGGTGCTGTACACAATGGTCAAACAGTGACTTATACAATTAATGTAAAAGTTCCTTCAATTGATCCAACTGCAACAAATAAGTTATTTAAAGTAACTGATGCATTAACAGGTGCAGAATACAAAAAAGATACAGTTGTTGTTAAATTAGGGGATAGTAAAATAAATATTGCTCCTACATTTGATGATGCAACTAATTCATTTGAATTAGATTTATCATCTTTCATTGATGATACAAACAGTAATGCTGGAAAAGATGTTACAATTACTTATGATGTATTAGTAACTTCTGAAAATGATAAAGTAACAAATACGGCTAACGTAAGTCGTACAGGTTCAGAAAATTATTCAAGTGATTCTGTAGATTTATATGAAGGTGCAATTACTTTAACAAAAACAAATGATTATGAAAAAGAAAGTGATAAAAAATTATTAGCTGGTGCAGGATTCAACGTATTAGATAAAGATGGAAATGTTCTTAAATTTGTTGATAAAGGTAATAACACTTATGTATTAGCTAAAGATCAAACAGTAACTACTGGTGTCGTAACTGAAGTTGTAACTGGTGCAAATGGTCAATTAGTAGTTAAAGGTTTAGATAAAGGTGAATATCAATTTAAAGAAGTTACTGCTCCTGATGGATATTCTATTAATGAAACTAATTCAAGTGCTACTTTAACAATTACTGGTGATAAAGCAACTGCAGAATTTACTGCTGATACAGATATGAGAGATACAGAAGTGGGTGCTTTACCTGAAACTGGTGGTATTGGTACTACAATCTTTACAGTAGGTGGATGTGCAATTATGGTTGCAGCTGCTGCATTATTCTTTATGAATAAAAAGAAACATGAAAAATAAAATAATTATCAGAGGCTTTTAGCCTCTGATTCTTAAAATGATATAAGAATAAGGAGAGTCCAGATGAAAAAGAAGTTAAGCAATATAGTTATAATCTTGATATTCGTTGCTGGTTTGTCCTTATTGGTATATCCATTTGTTGCCAATAAGTGGAATAGTTATAGACAAGATCGTTTAATCAGTAACTATGAAAAGATAGTAAGTCAAAAGAGTGATTCAATAGATTATGATGCAGAAATGAAAAAAGCAAAGGCATATAATGATGCTTTAGCACCACATATTTTGCCGGATTCATTTATTAAAGCAGAAAATCAAAAGTCAGAAGATAAGTCATATACTTCAGCTTTAAATCTTGCTGGGGATGGAATAATGGCTATTGTTGAAATTCCTAAAATAGATGTGAAGTTACCTATTTATCATACAACGAGTGAAGAAGTATTAAGTAAGGCTACTGGGCATTTGGAAGGAAGTTCTTTACCTGTAGGGGGTAAAGATACGCATGCAGTTATCTCTGCACATAGGGGGTTGCCAAGTGCAACATTGTTTACTGATTTGGATCAAGTTAAAAAGGGAGACCACTTTTTAGTCCATGTTTTGAATAAAACTTTATGTTATGAAGTAGATAGTATTGTTGAAACTGAACCTGATGATACATCAGCTTTGGCTGTGCAAGAGGGAAAAGATTTAGTTTCGTTGCTTACATGTACACCTTATGGTGTGAATACTCAACGTTTGATTGTAACAGGTCATCGTGTTTCTTATAACAAATCTGTTGTAAATAAGGAAAAGAAAAATGGTTTTACAAGTCTTCATACGAATTATTTGTTATGGGTTATTGTTGGTTTAGCTGTTACTGGTGGTTTTATCTTTATTTTATATAAAAAGGATAAAAAGATGAGATCTAAGGAGTAGTTATATGAAAAAGAGATTACCGAGTATTTTGATTGGATTGTTATTCTTAGTTGGGTTGGGTATTATGATTTATCCTACTGTTTCTAATCAATGGAATACTTATCGACAAAATAAATTGATTAGTAATTATGAAAAAATAGTTGATGATATGTCTGATGAAGACTTTAGTCAAGAATGGCAAAATGCACAAGCATTTAATGAAACAATAAGTGGGAATAATGTTTTTGCTGATGTGTTTGGTGAAAAGTCCAAGGATAGTGAAAATAGTGAATATAATCGAGTTTTAAATATGAATAATGATGGAATCATGGGATATATTTCTATTCCTGAAATCAATATTAAATTAGCCATTTATCATGGGACAAGTGATGATGTTTTACAAACGGGTGTTGGTCATATTAATGGGTCTAAACTTCCTATTGGAGGTGAAAGTACACATTGTGTTTTAGCAGCGCATAGAGGTCTTCCTAGTGCAGAATTGTTTACTGATATTGATCAACTACAAACAGGTGATAAATTTTATTTGCATATTTTAGATAAGGTTTTAGCTTATGAAGTAGATCAAATTTTACCAATGGTTGATAAAGATGATCATCAAACTTTACAAAATGCTTTGTCTATTACTGAGGGTCAAGATTATGTTTCATTATTTACTTGTACACCTTATGGAGTGAATAGTCATCGTTTAATTGTAAGAGGACATCGTGTTGAATATAATGGTGAAGAAGATGTTAAACAATCTGTTGGAGATAGAATGTTAGAGTCTATTAAAAACTATTATATGTTGATTTTAGTTTTAGGTTTATCAATTACGATACTTGTTATTATTATAATGAGATATGTTTTTAATAAAAAGAAATAAGGGAGGATATGAGGATGAAAAAGAAATTTTGTAAGTTATCGGCTATCTTTATAGCGTTGATAATGATGTTTACGGTTGTTGTTTTACCAAGTGTTGAAGCAGCATTACCTGTAGATGTTAATAAAAAATGTAGTTTAGAAATTTCAATTAGCTCTCATAGCTATGCTGAGGATTTATCGAAAAATGATGTTCAGGTGGATCTTTATAAGGTTGCTTCTATTAGCCAAGGTGGCAATTATACAGGTTTAGATGCATTTAAAGACATTGATTGGTCAACTGTTAAATATGATGCAACTCAATCAGCGAAGACTTGGAAACAAAGAGCAAGTGAAGCTTCTAAAGTCATTAAAGATGCGACTCCAGCTTATACAGCAACTTTAAAAGGCGGATATGTTAAGCTAACAAATTTACAAACAGGACTTTATTTAATTGTTGTTAATGATATGAATAGTCAATATTATTCTTATGAGTTTACACCTTATTTAGTTTCTCTTCCAAATAATTATTATTATACAACTAAAAAGGATGATACATGGTATTATGATTTAGTTGGTTCGAAAGCTATTGGTATTAAAGCTGATCGAGAACTAAGAATGAGTTCTATTCAAATTACTAAAAAATTAACAAGTCAAAATACAACTTTAACAACAAATGCAACATTTGTTTATCAAGTTGATATTGAAACAATTGAAAATCAAAAAGAAACAAGATTTATTACTTTAAATTTTGATGAAGTAAAAGAGAAAACAATTAGAATTGCCGATATTCCAGCAGGTTCAAAAGTAACTGTTACGGAAGTTTATACAGGAGCTGGTTATGAAATTGTTGGTGATTCTAAAAAAGTTTTGGAATCATTAGTGGCAGATGAAGATAGTCAAGAGATTGCAACGGCAAGTTTTGAAAATAAAGCTTCTAATGAAATTCATGGTGGTTATGGAATTGTTAATAACTATAAATATTCAAAAGAAGATCAAGATTATACAGTTAAACAAAGTAAAGAAAATAAGACAGTTCAAGAGTAGGAGGATAGAGATATGAGAAAATTAAACAAAAAATTAGTATTATCTATTGTTGCTCTTGTGATGATTTCTACTTTAGGTATTGGTAAGGCTTTGGGATATTTTACGACTCATACGAATGCAACTGGTGGATATAAAATGGATTTAGGTTTTACAGATACGAAGATTGAGGAAGATGTTGATAAAGATGGGAAACATGTTGTGATTACTAATGTTGGTGATTATGATTGTTTTGTGAGAATTAAAGTTTTTGCAGCGGATAACCTTAAAATTAAATATAATTTAGGTAAGGATTGGCAAGAAAGTGATGATGGGTATATTTATTATAATAAAGTGCTTTCTTCTAAAGATAAAACAAGTGAATTAAATATTAAATATACACTACCTGAAGTAAATGATGATAATAAGGATAAAGATTATAATATCGTTGTTATTCAAGAATTTACACCGGTTGTTTATGATGATCAAGGAAACTTAATTGCTAATTGGCAACAAGTTTATGAAACAGAGTAGGAGGTTATGGTAATGAAAAAAGTGAAATCGATTTTTATGAAACCTACAATCCTTCTTGGTATAGCTGCTGTTTTATTACTTGGAAGTGGTGTAGGAAGTGCACGTGCAGCACTCACATATTATAGTGATCAATATTCAGCTTCTATGGATATGTCTACAATTGGAGTTTCTTTAAAGGAGAATGGAAAGGTTGTTAGTTCAAAGACGTATGATGATCAAGGAGATGCAACAACTAATGGTGAAGGTAAACTTCTTCAAAATTTATTAAAAGAGGATGAAAAGTTTGTTTTAGGAAAAACTTATGATGAAAAGTTAGCTGTAGAAAACAGTGGTAATATTGATACTTTTGTAAGAGTTGTTTTAACAAAGAGTTGGCAAGATAAAGAAGGAAAAAATGTTGATTTATCACCAGCATTGATTGAATTAGGATTTAATCAAGATGGATGGATCATTAATGAGGCTCAATCAACAGATGAACGTGTTGTTTTATATTATACAAAGGTAGTTGAAAGTAAGAAAACAACACCGGATTTTATGAAAACTATTCGTATTAGTAATCAATTGTCAACAATGTATACGAAAGTAGAAGATGAAAAAACAATTAAATATCAGTATACTTATAATGGATATACATTTACATTAGATGCAGAAGTTGATGCAGTACAAACTCATAATGCGAAAGATGCTATTAAGAGTGCTTGGGGGATTGATGTGAGTGTTAATGACGATGAAACTGAATTGAGTTTAGGATAGGAGGGTACAGATGATGAAAAAAAGAATTTTGTGCCTTGCTATGGCACTTATGATGATGGTTGGTACTTTTTCAACAGTTCAAGCTAAAGAATTAGTAGGAAAAGATCATTGGAAGGTTTCATTTGATGGTAGCCAAATGACAACTAATTTTGGTAAAGATCAAATGAATGATGAATTAAGTAATATTCAGCCTGGAGATTCAATGACTTTACAAGTTAAAATCGAAAATAAAAATAGTCAATATACTGATTGGTATATGACAAATGAAATTATTAAGACATTGGAAGATGGATCAAAGGCAACTAATGGTGCTTATGAATATCGTCTAGCTTATGTAGATAGTCAAAATAATGAAACTTTAATTTATGACAGTTCTACTGTTGGAGGAGATAGTTCACAAGGGTTAAAAGAAATTAAAGGTCTTGATGATTATTTCTATTTAGGAAGATTGGCTAAAAATGATGTTGGGTATGTCACACTTACACTAAGTGTTGATGGAGAAACACAAGGGAATAGTTATCAAGCGACAATGGCACAATTGGAAATGAATTTCGCTGTAGAAAACGTCTCTAATCCAGCAGTAACTGTTAATAAAATAGAACATAAAAATGTTTATTCTACTGTTAAAACGGGAGATAGTACAAATATTTTATGGTATTGTGCATTAGGTTTAGTAAGTGGTTTGTTACTCATTATCCTTGCAATTTTCTTTAAGAAAAAATCAAAAGATGAAAAGAAAGGAGAATAAATGATGAAGCGATTAAAAAAATTATTTATCATGATGATGTCTTTGACAGTTTTCCTTTCTCTTGCTTATACACAAGTTTGTGCATATGGATATAAAGTTACTTTATATACTGGTAATCAAGGAACAATTAATAGTCAAAATGAAATGAGTATAAATGTTTCTAAAGGACAAATGGTTTCTTTAGATCTATCACAAATAGAATTACCTCAAGATAGTAAATATTATGTTAAAGGTATTCGTTTGAGTGGACATGATAGTGTTGATAATTTGGATCCTGCAACTTTTGTAGTTAATGGTGATTTAGATTATGTTGTTGTTTATGGAGTAAAAGGTAATCAGGTTTCTTATACGATACGTTATGTAGATGAAAATGGTAAGCAATTATCTGAAGATACCGTTTTATATGGAAATGTAGGAGATAAACCGGTTGTAGCTTATAAATATATTGATAGTTATATACCTCAATCCTATGCTCTTACAAAAACACTTGTTGAAAATGAGAAAGAAAATGTCTTCACATTTACTTATAAACCAGGTGAAACGGGTGAAATAATAGAAAATACAAATATTGTTACAACAGTTATTTCAACAACACCTTCAACAAATGCAAATCAAGGTAATAATGGAACAGGAAATGCAACAGGTGTAACACAAAATAATGATGGGGATACGACAACAGCTGGAGATGAAGATGTTCCACAAGGTTTAGTTGATTTAGATGATGAAGATACACCAAAATCTAATATTTCAGTTAATAATGAAAAAAATAGTTCAACACCAATTTATGCAGGTATAGCAATCTCGCTTGCAGCAATTGTAGGAATTATTGTAGCATTTATGACAATTAGAAAGAAAAGAGTTTAATGTCACAAAAGAAAAAGAACCCAGTAGCTACAGTATGTAGCTTGCTGGGTACTATTTTATTAATTGTTTTAATATTAGGGTGTATACCATTAACTGTTCCTAAAGCATTTGGATATAATATTTATACTGTCATTAGTGGTAGTATGGAACCTGCAATTCCTGTAGGTAGTCTTGTTTATGTAAAGTATCAAGAACCTGAAACAATTCAAAAAAAAGATGTTATTGCATTTTATGGTGCTAAAGATGCTTCTTCTATAGTGACACATAGAGTTGTTACGAATAAAAAACTTTCTGGTGAATTTATTACAAAAGGAGATGCAAATCAAACAAAAGATATGAACCCTGTAAATTATAATAATTATATGGGTAAAGTTGTTTTATCAATTCCTGTCATTGGTGGTATTGCACAATCTTTGACAACAGGTAGTGGTAAAATTGCTTTATTTTGTTTAATAGCATTTATTCTATTATTAGAAATTTTAGGAAGTTTGTTACATAAAGTAGAATTTAAAAAATAGTCTTAAGAAGTCCTGAGGGACTTCTTTTTTTGGACTATTCGTCCATTGAAAGAAGGAAAAGAGAAAGATAAAATAATAAAAAAGAAATATTTGTGAATTAAATGTGAGACAAATGTGAGACAAATTATCTTTAAACATATGATACAATTAAATCAAGAAAGCTCCTTACATCAATAGTGAAGAAGATGTTTTAAAAATTATTTGTTAATAAAAACCCATTTTCATTTTAGAAAATGGGCTCTAATTTTACAATTTCTTTTTTAACATTTCTTCATTTGTAGCGTAGTTCAATGCAGTTTCTTTTGTGATTTTTCCTTCTTTATAGAGATTGAGTAAGCTCATATCAGTTGAAATCATATCAGGTTTATTAGATGCGTAAAGGATACCATCAATTTGAGGTATTTTATGATCTCTAATCATATTACGAATTGCAGGTGTAACTGTCATAATTTCAAAGACAGGAATCAGTTCTCCATTAATATCAGGAACGAGTTGTTGAGTAACAATGGCCTGTAATACCATTGAGAGTTGTACAGCAATTTGTCTTTGTTGGCTTGCTGGAAAAACATCAATAATACGATCTATTGTGTTAGCTGCACCAATTGTATGTAAGGTAGAAAAAACAAGATGACCGGTTTCTGCTGCTGTCATAGTTACATCTATTGTTTCATAATCTCGCATTTCTCCTAGTAAAATAACGTCAGGACTTTGTCGTAGTGAAGCACGTAATGCGACTACATAGCTTTTAGTATCAACTTTTACTTCTCTTTGACTTACAATGCTTTTTTGATGTCTATGTAAAAATTCAATAGGATCTTCTAGTGTAATAATATGTTTTTCTTGTGTTTTGTTAATTTCATTAATAATACAAGCAAGTGTTGTTGATTTCCCACTTCCTGCAGGTCCAGTAATTAAGACAAGACCTTTAGACAATTTAGAAAAATCAATAATTTGTTGAGGAATACCTATAAGTTCAGGTTGTGGTAAATCGAAAGTGATGATTCTTACAACAGCAGATAAGGCACCTCTTTGCTTATAGGAACTTACACGAAAACGAGAAATTCCTGGTAATGCAAAGGAAAAATCATCATCACCTTTTTCTTCTAGAATATTAATATCTCTATTGCCAGCAAGTTCATATATTTCTTCTAGATATTTTTTTGTTTGAGGTGGCATAAGTTTTTCTTCATTTTCATGATGAATAGAACCATTTGCACGATAAGAGATAGGCAAACCAGCGACAATAAATATGTCTGAAGCATGTGCTTCGACAGCTTTTTCTAATAAATTTACAATATTCATAATACTCTCCTATTCACTTCCTAAAAGAGGAAGTGTACTTTCATTTTTCCATTCTTTGGAAGTTACTTCTTGCCATTTAATAATTTTATATCTGTCTTGATCTTGAGTTAATTGAATTTCAACATCTAAATCTTGATATTGATCAATGTTTTCTTTAAATGAAATGTAAGTATTATTATCTTTTAAAGAAATTTCTATATTTTTAAGAGAAGATAAATCTTTATGGCTAATGATTGCTTGATCAATTTCTTTTAATTGTTTTTGTGCATGAGAATAAGCTAAATAATAATTTTCAGTTTTTAAAACAGCTTTATCTGTATATTTTTGATCTCTTAGAGAACTAGACAGAGAAAGTGTTGCAAAAACAATTAAACAAATAACAATAAAAACAACAAGTAATAAAGAAGTTCCCATATTAATAATTGGAAAAGATTTTTTATGATTCATGGTTATCCTCCTTTATATATTGATCACTTGTAATAGAATAAATCTTTTTGTGGTAATGATAGACTCTTACATGAATTGTTTCTATTGAGTCTTTATCATTACAATAAATTTTAATAGAATAAGTTGAATTCTTTTTATGACAATCTTTCCAGTTTTTATCATAATAATGAATATATTCTTGATTAACTTGATAAATTGTAGGATCATTTAAAAATTCTTCTACATAGCCTGTTGCTAAATTCATAGAAATATTGATATCATTTGTTTCTTTAGATAAAGAATGGGCTTTAACGAAAAATTGAACACATATACTTGATGCTAAAGCAAAAAAAGCAATGGCAATTACTAATTCGAAAATAAAAATATGTGTTTGTCTATTAATATTTTTCATTTTAGACCTCCTTTATTTTGATTGGATTGCAACATTTGTATTAATTTCTTTATGATCTACAATACATGAAAAATGGTATAAATAAGGATTGATTTGTTGCATTTTTAAATGTGATACAGGCATTATTTTTTTACCATCATCTTTATCAAATTCAAGTTGATTAGAAATAAATAACTCTTTTAAATAACCCTTATCTTCATAAAGATAAGTTGTATATTTGCCTTGACTATAAGATGACTTTAATACCAAAACATCTTTTTGATCAATTTGTTGTAATGAAACACTGTCTATCAAATCATTTTGATGTATTTTTTGAGTAATATAGGATAGAGCAGTGCGTGTTTGATAATTACTTTGTTCTAATTGAACGGTCTTTCTATACGTATGAAAAGAAAGAATTAAAACAATAAAACAACTACTGATAAAAACAAAGAATAAAGCAATTGGAAAAATCATATCAATTACATGTTTATTTTTATTCATATGCTCCCTCCTTCCTGATGACAACGATATCAGGAGCAATATTTTCACCGAGCACTTGATAATCTACAAAAAAGATTTTCTTATTATAAGTTAAACCGTATTCTTTTTCTAAAACATTTAAACTTTCTGGATAGTGACCAACAAGAACATAATACTGACTAACGCATCTTTCAATGGCCGTTTCTAAATTGGTTTGTTGTTCATCTATAGATTGTTTAGACATAGATTGAACACCATAATTAAATAGACCAGCAACACTTAAAAAAATAATGACAGAAATAACAATATTTTTAAAAGGATGATTTCTTTTTTGATTTGTGAATCTCATAAAAAGTACCTCCCTATATATTTGACATAATTCCTAAAAGTGGCAACATGACAGATAATAAGATAACTCCAACAATAATAGAAAGTATAATAACAAGTGTTGGTTCTAAAATATTAATATACGAGCTTATTTTTTCATCAATTTCACCTTCTAATTGATTAGCAATATCATCCATAATAGAATCTACTTGACCGGCTTTTTCAGCAATATTCAACATTCTAGCTTGAACACCAGTAAAAATATGACTATCATGAAAAGATTTTGCTAGACTCGATCCTTCATCTAAAAGATTTTGGCAATCATTGATTTCTTTTTGAAAATGTTTGTCATAAATAAGTTCTTTGGATAATTCGATACAACGATCAAAAGGGAGCCCACTTTTTAAAGAAAGAGACATTCCTCCAGCTAAACGACAAGCATATATTTTATGAAATAAATTTTTTATACCTTTAAAATGATATAAAATAGTTTTAAATTTTTCTTTTCCTTTTTTATTGTGTAATAAATAAAAGATAAAACCAATTACAATTAATAAAATAATAATAAAAACAGCAGCATACTTAGATAAAGTATTTCCAAGTAAAAGAATTCCTTTAGATAATCCAGTCATCTCATGACCTAATTGTTGAAAAACTTGATTAAAAATAGGCATTACTTTTGTCATTAAAATAACAATAATGACAACCATCATCAAAATCATGATCATTGGATAAGTAATAGCATTCTTTATACTTTGTAAAATCATTTCTTCTCTTTGATAATGATGAGACAATGCATCCATAACTTCATCATTTCTTCCAGTTTCTTCACCGATTTCTAGCATCTGGATCATATAATCAGGAAAAACAGATGTTTTCTTTAAAGATATAGCAAGTGAAGATGTCATTGTTAAATCTTCATAGATTTTTTCTAAAAGTTGTTTTTCATTTTCATTTTGACTATCTTCTATCATCATAGAAATACCTTCTATTGGTGAAATACCAGCTTTTAAAATCATAGACATTTGTTTACAAAAGCTAGATAATTCTAAATTTGTAAGTACTTCATTCTTTTTATTCATAAATATCATCCCCTCTAATATGTATATTTTACTATATATTTACTACCATCACCGATATATTTTTTTACATCTTTACTTTTATTATTCGCTCCTAAAGTTGGGTCTAATAAAGACCAGTCTTTGCCATCAAATTCAATAATATTGTCTATCCAACCAGTTTCATCTACATAACAACTAATCCAGGCATGATATACTTCACCAACATAACCTACTTCGAGTTTTGTAGGAATTCCTTGAGATCTAAGCATCGCACAAGTTAAAGAGGCATAGTCGAAACAAATACCTGTTTTATCATTTAATGTTTGATCAGGATCAGGGACATAACCATATTGTACATTATTTGCTTTTTCTTTATCATATTTTATATTTTTAATAATGTAATTATAAACATTTGAAACAACATCTAAAGATGAATAGCATTTTTTAGCGAGTTGTTGTGCTTTTTTGACACAAAGAGAATCTTTATTAAATGAAATATAATAATTAGAATAAAGAAATGGTAGATACTCGTTTTCTAAAGAGACATCTATTTGTTGTGTAAAACAAGTTGCATAGAGATTTTTAGTCAGATCAACGGATTCTAAAACAGTTATTTTATAAGTACCATTTCCTCCTGGTAAAGGATATGTAACAAATTGATTTAAATACGTAACAGGATATGTATAATTATTTTGATCAGGAGAGGTTACTTGTATTTTAACTTTTTCATTATGTCCACTATAATTAACCATAATATATCCTGAAGATGTATGTGACGCATCAACACTTACGTTATTTTCTTGATAAGTAACTTGATAGTCGGTAGAAGGTAAATATAATTGTGGAGATGAATCACGTAATTTTTTTGATTCCTTTTTTGAATCATTGTTTGAACAGCCGGTAATACAAAAAAGACATGTAATTGTAGAAATAAAAAAAATAAATAATTTTTTTATTTTCATAAAATGCCCCCTTTGCTTATTCATCATTTATTATATCATATTCAAAGGAAGTTTGTCATAAATAGAAAGCTGATGTACAATAATAAAGAAATGAGGTGATCATCATCGCAAATTCAGGTAAAAGATGTTTATGTAGATGTATAAAGTCAATGAACATCATTATTGGAAAAGAAGAAAATACTTTATTTGAAAAAGGAGCAATCTATGATTGTGTTATTAAAGGAGAAATAAATGAACAACTTTATTATAAAGTATATGGTGATGAGTTCACTTTATCTTGTACAGAAAAAGAATTCCATCAAAATTTTTTGATTATCAAACATAAAAAGACGAATGAAGGAAAGTAGAAATTTTGAATTTTATAAGAAGTATGATAAAATAAATTGCATAAAAAGGAGTAAAGAATATGGAACGTGTATATTATATTGATCATGTAAGTAATGATGATATCAATGCTTTATCTTTAAAGTTAAATAGTGTGCAAGAAGTGTCACATATTAAAATAAATAAGGATTCTATTTCGTTTAATTGTGCACGACCAGATAATATACAAAACTATTTAGATGAATCAAAGATGGATTATGTACTTCAAGAAATGGTCAATCGAAAGAAAAGAGAGTATGTTTCTAATCAAGCAAAAGTAGAAAAAATCTTCATGTTTACGAATTTGGAAAGTGAAGAAGATGCACACGAAATACAAAACATTCTTTCTAAATATAGTGTTTATGAAAATGTTCAATTAGATTTTCAAAACAAACTTTTAACATTAACAACTTCAGCAAAAGCATTACCTCGTATTTCACGTATTGTTGAAAATATTAATCCTGAAATACAAGTAGAACAATGGAAAAAGCCCTTTAAATCACAAGATTTATTTAATGAAAAATATGTACAAAAGTATGCAAGAATTGCTTTATTATGTGTAGGTATTGCACTTGGATTGGTTACTTTTGGAGATACTTCATTTTTAACTTATGTAGGATGGATGATAGCTTTACTTGTTTGTAATGAAAAAGTACTTGTTGAAGCTAAAAGAGATTTACAGTTAAAAAATTATTTATCAGAAAATAATATCTTTTTATTAGCTTGTTTTATGGGATGGATCTATGGAGCATTTATTGAAGCGTTGGTTGTTTCTATCATGTATCAAGCTGGTAAACAATTGATTATGCAAGTAACACAATGGTCTATGGAAAAGATCGATGATTTAGTAGCGCATCAAAACTTAGGAAGAAGATTGCGTAAAGGAAAAGAAGAAATGATTCCTTTAGGTGACTTTGATATTGGAGATGTTATCATTGTCAATGAGGGTGAAACCATTCCTTTAGGTGGTAAAATTATTAAGGGAAATGCTAAATTGGATGTTTATGCCATTGATGGTAGTGATGTATGTATTAAATCAAAAATTGGAAATGAAGTTTATAGTGGAACTGTTGTTACAGAAGGATATTTACATGTAAAAACAACAGCTTTATATGAAGATTCAGCAATGTCTAAAGTTTTAGATATTGCGATGAATGCACCAATGTCTTCATCACATACAGAAAAAATTATTTTTAAAGTTTCTGATGTTTATTCTAAAGCTTTAATTATTGTTGGTTTAGTATGCTGTGTTGTTTTACCATTAATAAATTTAACAGATAATTTAAAATATATGTATTTAGGAATTATTATGTTGACTGTTTCTGGAAGTTTTGCCTATGTTCAAGGAGCATCCTTTACTTTACTTGCGGGAATAGCTAAAGCATTCTCTAAAAAAATTGCGATTAAAGAAAATAGCGGGTTGGATGATTTAAATACATGTACAACAATTATCTATGATCGTTTTGATGGTATTGAAACAACAGAAGAAGAAATGGATCTTTTTGAAAAAATCAAAGGATTACATAAATCATTGATTATTTTTAATGACGGACCGGTTGATTTAGAAAATGATGAATATACAATTTATAACAATTATAGTGTTGAACAAAAATTAAAAGTTATGGATAAAACACTTGTTGCTGGACCTGTTGCTTATATTGGAGATTGTGATAAAGATATTGCTTTACTTCAAAAGGCTTCCGTTGCCATTTCTCGTGGTGGTGTGCATAATGAAAAAGTACAACGTAATAGTGATATTATGTTGACGGATTCTAATTTTGATACAATTATTGATTTATTAAAAATAGCTAGAAAACAAAAGAGTATTAATATTGGAAATACTTTTATTGGGATTGTGATTAGCTTGCTTGTTGTATTATTAGCAGTTATTTCATTTATTCCTTGGTGGGTAGCTTGTTTAATTTATATTTTAGAATCAATACTTGTTTTATTGAATTCACAAAATATTGTAAGAATGTAAAATGCAAAGATTTCTTTGCATTTTTTTAGGAGAAAAAAATGAAAGTAAAAAAAGAAATGTTATTAATGGATTATCTATTATTATCTTATAATCGCAAAAATGCTAAAAACTTATTAAAATATAAACAAGTTTATGTAAATAACCAACAAATTAGTCAGTTTGATTATTTATTACATGAAAATGACCAAGTAGAAATCAAAAAAGAAAATACATCTTCATTAGAGATTTTATATGAAGATCAAGAATTTGTTGTAATCAATAAACCTTCTGGTTTATTAAGCATGTCAGATGGTAAAGAAAAAGAAAAAACAGCTTATCATTATGTAAGTGAATATTTAAAAAAACAAGACAGAAAACAAAAAGTATTTATTGTTCATCGTTTAGATCGAGAAACATCTGGTGTTTTAATATTTTGTAAAAATGAAAAAATAAGAGATTTATTACAAAAAGATTGGAATAAAATCGTTTATTTAAGAGGCTATATGGCTTTAGTAGAAGGTAAAGGCTTAAAAAATGGAACATTAAAAAACTATTTGGCAGAAAGTAAAAGTCAACAAGTTTATGTTACAAGTAAAGAAAAAGGGAAACTTGCGATTACGCATTATAAAGCTATTAAAGAAATGAAAAACCAAACCCTTTTAGAAATACAATTAGATACAGGTAGAAAAAATCAAATCAGAGTTCAATTATCAAATATTCATCATCCAATTGTTGGCGATAAAAAATATGGAGCAACAACGAATCCACTGAGAAGGCTTGGATTACATGCACATGCATTTGGTTTTATTCATCCTGTTACTAAAAAGAAATATGAATTTAAGGTGGATTGTCCAAAAGGATTTTATGGTAAAAAATAAGAGGTGAAGAAAATGGAATCTATGATTGAGTTTGTACATCAAAGGATAAAAAAACATAAATATCAAAACGGGATTGATTTTACGATGGGAAATGGTCATGATACACTGTTTTTAAGTGATTATTGTCATCATGTTTATAGTTATGATATTCAATCATTAGCGTTAAATAATACAAAAGAATTAGTAAAGAGAAAAAAGAATATTACTTTATTTTTAAAAAGTCATGAATATTTTGATGAAGATGTTCGAGATTTTGAGGTTGGAATTTTTAATCTAGGTTATTTACCAGGTGGCAATCATGAATGTGTGACACAGTATGAAATAACCTTAAAAACAATAAAAAAAGCTTTGGAACATTTAGTCAAAGGTGGATGTTTGTATGTGGTTGTTTATATTGGACATGATCAAGGGAAAGAAAGTACAAATTTGGATGCATATTTTCGTACTTTAGATCATAAACTATATAATGTAGCAAAGTTTGAGATGATGAATAAAAACAATTCGCCATATGTTGTTATTATTGAAAAAAGGTAAATCAAATCAGTAAAAACGTGCTATAATAAATATATAGAAAAGGGGAGATTATTATGGCAAAAAAAGTGAATATTGAAATTACAAATCCTGTAGGTCTTTATGCTTCTCCAGCTACTGAATTAGTGGATGCGGTTAAACTTTATAAAAGTCATGTGACGCTCAATTATAATGAAAAATCAGTAAATATGAAGTCTTTAATGGGTGTTTTGTCTCTTGGAATTCCTCATAAGGCAAAAATTGAAATTGTTGTAGAAGGTGAAGATGAAGGTACAGCAATGGATATGATTGTTGAAAAAATCAAATCACTTGAAATTGGAACGATCCAATAATAAAAATACGCAAAAGCGTATTTTTATTTTATCTTTTTAATATCCATATTTTTAGGTAAAACAAGACTTAGAATAATTGAAACAACAAAAACAACAGCAACGCAATTTCCAGCAAAAACATCTTGAATGATTTGTGGAAAAATATGCCAAATATCAGCTTCTGTTCCTGAAGTAAACCCAATTCCAACAGCTAATGATAAAGCAACAATTGTTACATTTCTTTGATTAAATCCAGCTTTAGAAATCATTTCAATTCCAATTGTAAGAATAAGTACCAAACATCATAATTGTACAACCACCTAAAACAGATTCACGCAATGATGAAAAGAAATTACCAATAGGTGGAAGTAAACCAGCTAAGATCATACAAATAGCTCCTGTAGCAATCGTAAAACGATTGACGAATTTTGTCATATTGATTTAACCAACATTTTGACTAAAAGAAGTAATCGGTGGACAACCAAATAATGATGAAATAGAACTACAAAAACCATCACAAGCTAAAGAACCAGAAATTTCTTCTTCTGTAACTTCACGGTTTAATCCTGAGTTTACAAGGGCTGAGTATCACCAATCGTTTCAGCAGCTGAAACTAAGAAAATAACGACGACAGCGATAATCGCGCCAAGATCAAACTTCATTTTAAAAGGAAGTAGATGAGGTAAAGCAATCAATCCACCATTAAAAATAACAGATAAATCTACTTTTCCCATAAAAATAGCAAGAATATAGCCAACAATTAAACCAAATAAAACAGATAATTGTTTCCAATATGATTTTGCGAAAATATTAAATAATAAACAAGCTGCTAAAGTGATAATTCCTAAAAGTAAATTTTTAGCAGAGCCAAAACTTTCACTGTAACCTCCACCAAAAGAACGTGTTCCAACAAAAAAAAGTGAAAAACCAATGGACGTAACAACAGATGCAGCAACGATAGGTGTAATAATTTTTTTCCAATAACGTGCAAGTAGTCCTAAGCAACCTTCAATTAGTCCACCTATTAAAACTGCACCCATGAATCATAAGTAGCACTTACATAGGTTAAGATAGCTACAAAAGTAAAGCTGACACCCATAACAATAGGTAAACGTGAACCGATTTTCCAAATAGGATATAATTGAATCAAAGTTGCAATTCCTGCAATAAACATTGCATTTTGTAATAAAAATACAATTTCTGTTTATTTTAAATTAGATGCAAGACCAATTAAAGTAATTGGTGAAAGGTTAGCAACAAACATTGCTAAGATATGCTGCAATCCAAAAGGAATTGCTTTTAAAATTGGAACTTTACCATCTAATTTGTAAAGATTTTCCATACTTGTGTTGTTTTCTTTTATAATTTCCCCCTTATTAATAAAAGGTAGTGAATTCTAATATGTCTTTATAAGAAAAATGATAATTTTCAAAAAAAGAGAACGTTTTTTTTAGAAATTTGAAGGAGATAAAAAAGTGTGGTATAGTGTAAAAGAAATAAAGAGTGAAGGGGAATGAAGTTTATGGAAAACTTTATAAAGTTAATGTTGGCATTTGGTATTGGACTTTTATTAGTTTTACTTGCAATGCCTAAAGTCATCCCATTTCTACATAAAATGAAATTTGGACAAGTAGAAAGAGAAGAGGGATTAGAATCACATAAGAAAAAAGGTGGAACACCTACAATGGGTGGTGTTGTTTTTGTTTTAGCGGCAGTGATTGCGGCGTTTGTTGTAAATTATAAAAATATAACAAATCCTAATTTGATTTTAATTACAATTGTTTTAGTAGGTTATAGTTTAATTGGATTTATTGATGATGCTTTAATTATTTTAAAACATCAAAATGAAGGATTGAAAGCATGGCAAAAATTCTTGATGCAAGCTATTTTGGCAGTAGGATGTTATTTGTATCTAGAAAATTTTGTACCTGGTTTTACAACAGAAGTGACTATTCCAATTGTGAAAGTAAATATTGATTTTGGTTGGTTCTATGCTGTTTTAGTATTTATTATGTTTACCGGTGAAAGTAATGGTGTTAATTTATCTGATGGTTTGGATGGTCTTGCGACAGGTCTTTCAATGGTTGCAATTGCACCATTTATCATCTATGCTATTATGATTAAAGATTATACGATTGCAAGTTATGCTACAGCAATGGTTGGAGCATTACTTGGATTTATGTATTTTAACTATCATCCTGCACGTATTTTTATGGGAGATGTTGGTTCTCTTGGACTTGGTGGATTTTTAGCTATTTTAGCAATCCTAACAAAACAAGAATTATTGTTAATTGTTGTTGGTGGTGTCTTCTTAATGGAAACTTTATCAGTAATTATTCAAGTTGTTTCTTTTAAAACAAGAGGAAAACGTGTCTTTAAAATGGCACCAATTCATCATCATTTTGAAATGTTAGGTTGGTCTGAACAACAAGTAACGATTTCATTTTGGTTTATTGGATTTATTTGTGGTATTATCGCTATTGTGATAGGAGTTATGTAAAATGTTAACAGGGAAAAAGGTTTTAGTGATTGGTCTTGCTAGAAGTGGTAAGGCAGCAGTCAAGTTATTACAAAAGTTAAATGCAACAATTACAATCAATGAAGGAAAAGAATTAGAAAAGATTGAAGGATATCAAGAATACTTGGATGCAGGTATTGAAATTATTGCTGGTGGACATCCAGATGAACTTTTTGAAAGAGACTTTGATTTTGTTGTTAAAAATCCAGGAATTAATTATCATAAACCTTTTATTTTAAGATTAAAGGAAAGAGGTATTCCTGTTTATACAGAAATTGAATTGGCTTATCAAGTAGCTAAAAAACAACATTATATTGCTGTTACAGGTACAAATGGTAAAACAACAACTGTTACTTTGATTTATGAAATATTAAAAGCACAATATGAACATGTTCATTTTGCTGGTAATATTGGTAAACCTTTATGTGATGTTGTTTTAGAAAATAATTTATTAGAAGAAGAAAATCATTATATTGTTATTGAAATGTCTAATTTCCAATTACTAGATATTGATAAATTTAGACCAGAAATTTCAACTGTTATTAATTTAACACCTGATCATTTAGATTATATGGCTTCATTAGATGAATATTATGCTTCTAAGATGCGTATTTATGAAAATTGTGAAAGTGATGATGAAGTTTTTGTTAATAATATTGATGATGAAACTTTACAAGAATATTTACAAAGATATCATGTTTATTGTTGTGTTTTAACACAATCTTTAAATAAACCAGCTGATTGTAGCATTATTGATCAAGCGATTTATTTTAGAGGGGAACATATTATTGATTTAAAGGATATTAAGATTGTAGGAGATCATAATGTCCAAAATATTATGATTGCGACTACTATTTGTTTAGTTGCTGGAGTAAGTCCTCGAGTGATTAAAGATGTTGTGAGTCATTTTAAAGGGGTTGAACATCGTATTGAATTCGTTAGAGAATATAATGGTGTTAGAGTTTATAATGATTCTAAAGCAACAAATACAGATGCAAGTATTATTGCTTTAAAAGCTTTTAAACAACCGGTTATTCTATTAATGGGTGGTTTTGATAAAGGATTAGACTTACAAGAAATGTCTACTTATAATTCGTGTATTAAAAAACTCGTGACTTTTGGAGCAGCAGGTAAACGTTTTAAAGAAGATATGCATCATCAAGATGCTTATTATGAAGAAACTTTAAAAGATGCTGTTAATAAAGCATTTGAAATAAGTGAACCAGGAGATATCATCTTACTTTCTCCATCAACAAGTTCATTTGATGAATTCAAGGGTTATGAAGAAAGAGGAAGAATTTTCAAACAATATGTAAATGAAAAATAAGAGAGTACAAAGCATACTC
>UMKM01079948.1_pt1 | contig 40544 bp, 34 predicted proteins | sample 1966331 | NCBI WGS metagenome assembly UMKM01 (sample SAMEA4836176, study PRJEB28245) | human gut metagenome | biome: gut microbiome; material: fecal sample | place: Denmark | collected 2008 | reverse complement strand
TTAGTAAAAAAATGAGAAAATAAATTTAAGATTAAAAATATTATAGGTCAATTGAAAAAGTTAAAAATACCAAAAAGAATCAATCTTATTAGTGAGATTGATTTTTTTAGTATTTCATGGTAAATTAGTAGATAGATGAATTTTTAATAAATAATTATTTTAAATAATGAATATTAAAAAATATTTTTATCTAATAATAAAAAATTATATATAAAGGAATTTTGTCATGGAAAGTATACCAGTTGAAAAAAATAAAGAATACATAGTAGATATAATTGATAATGGATTTGAAGGAGAGGGAATTGCAAAGATAGATGGATATACTATCTTTATTGATGGCGTAATAAAAGGAGAAAAGTGTAGAATACTAATTGTTAAAGTTACTAAGTCACATGGCTATGGAAAATTAATTGAGGTTATAGAAAAGTCTAAATATAGAGTAGAAGCAGATTGCACTACATATAAAAGGTGTGGAGGATGTAACCTAAGACATATAGAATATAATAAAACATTAGAGATGAAAAGAGACGTAGTACAAAATTTAGTGAATAAAATATTGGAAAATAAGATAACAGTAAGAAATACAATTGGAATGGAAAAGCCATACTATTATAGAAATAAAGCACAATATCCATTTGGAATTAATAAAAACGGAGATAAAACTTTTGGTATATATGCTAAAAGAACCCATGAAATTATTGATATAGATGACTGTAAGATACAAAATCCTATTTCTAAGAAGATTGCAAGAGAAGTACTTGAGTTTGTAAAAGAAAATAACGTAAATGTGTATAATGAAGAAACAGGAAAGGGACTTTTAAGACATTTAATAGTAAAAGTTGGTATAAAAACTAATGAAGTTATGTGTATTATAGTATTAAATGAAGAAAAGTTTGAAAAAGAACAAGAGCTTGTTAAGTTGTTAATTGAAAAATTTAATAAAGATGACAAAAATGAATTCAAAATACAAACAATTGTAAAAAATATTAATACTAAAAATACAAATGTGATTTTAGGAGATAAAAATATTGTATTATATGGAGATGGATATATTAAAGATAAATTAGGAAATTATGTATTTAAAATATCTCCTATGTCATTTTATCAAACAAATCCTATACAAACAGAGGTATTATATAATAAAGCAATTGAAGCGGCAAAACTTAAAAAAAGTGATGTTGTGTTAGACCTTTATTGTGGAATTGGAACAATTGGTATATATGCATCTTCTTTTGTAAGTAAAGTTTATGGTATAGAAATTGTAGAGCAAGCTATAGAAGATGCAAAAGAAAATGCTATGATAAATAATATAGAAAATATTAAATTTAAATGTGGTGCAGTAGAGAATATATTAGAGGATTTAATAAAAGAGGAAAATATAGCGCCAAACATTGTATTTGTAGATCCACCAAGGAGAGGGCTAGATAAAAACACTATAGATAATATTTTAAAATTAAGACCTGAAAAAGTGATATATATTAGTTGTAATCCAGCAACTATGGTAAGAGATATAAATATGATGGAAGGAGAATATCAAATAAAAGAAATTCAGCCAGTAGATATGTTTCCTTATACATCACATGTGGAGTGTTGCTCGGTGCTATATCTAAAAAATTCGATACAATAGTTAAATTTACTGCATTTGAGAATTTTTGTAGTTTTGAGAGAAAAGGCAAAAATAAGGTTAAAAGAGTAGAAAATAATAAAATTAAAGTAACGATAGAAGTTGATATGGTGTGCGGAGTAGTATAAATTAATATTGACAATGTCAACGATTTGTCAACGAAAAATAAGAATGTTTGGAGATAAAACTTAATTGGAAGTGTTTTGAAAAGCACTTTCTTTTTTTGAGTTTTTGTGATAACATATAAAAAATAAATAGTAAGGAAAATAGTATGAAGATAGAATTAGTAGATATTGATAATGCTTTGAAATATTATCAAATAAACGATATAAATTATAAAAATAAATGTTATAAATGTATAGAAGATATAAATACAATAGAAGATTTTAATATTAAAACAGAAGAAATTTATAATATTTTATATAATGATAAAACATTTAAAATAGATACACTTTGGAAAAGGCAGAATATGGTAGAATTTTTTGGAGAACAATATAATCCTTTTGTAACAAGCGTCTTAGTATTATTAGGCTATAAATTACATGAAAAAAATATGATAAATAAAAATTATAGCAATATACAGGAAGAATTATATAAGAAAAGAGTTACAGAGGCATTAGTTAATGATATTTATGTTAGAGAATTAGAAAGTATTAGAATTTCACAAATGATATGGGCAGCATATTTTATTAATACAAAGTTAATTGAAGTTGGAAGATTACAATATGAAAAATGTGAAAATCATATAAAAATACACATACCTTCTGGAGATAAATTGGAAATAGAAAAAGTATTTAATTCGATTAAAGAGTCTAAATTAGAAATTGAAAAATACTTTGATTTGAAAGATCCAGAATATCGCTGTGATTCTTGGTTATTAAGTAATCAAATAAATGATATTATTGATTCTAATTCTAATATTGCTAAATTTTATAATTTATTTGAAGTGCAAGATGGACCAGATGCCCAAAAAGACATATTAAATTTTGTTTTTAATATGCAAGAGTGTGATGATTATAATAATTTATTAGAAGATACATCTTTACAAAGATTATTAAAAAAACAATTACTTGAAAATAAAAGTATAAAAATAGGATGGGGAAAATTAAAAAAAGAGTTGCTTTAAATTCTCCACATACTGTGTGACGAATTGAGTTGGTCGCATTACAAAAAAGATAAAGAAGAAGAGGAAATAGAATATGAGAATAGGAATTGATATAGATAATGTTATATCAAACTTTGATGATACATTATTAAAAGAATATTTAAAACATGATAAAGAGTTAAGAAATACAGGAATTATAAACGAGAATCCAGAATATTTACGAAAAGGAATGTTTGATTGGACAGAGGGAGAAGAAAACAGTTTTTATGATGCAAATATTGAAAATTTTGCAAGAAAGTTAAAACCAATAGAGGATTCATCTTATTACATAAAAAGATTAAAAGAAGATGGACACGAAATATATATTATAACTGGAAGAAATAATGGAGAATATAAAGATCCTTATGAATTAACCAAAGAATGGCTAAATAAATATGATATTATTTATGATAAACTAATATTTACAAATGCATATGATAAACATGCAAAGTCAGAAGTTTGTTTAGAAAATAATATAGATTTAATGATAGAAGATAGTACAAGAATAAGTTTAGATTTAATAAATAATGGTATTAAAGTTTATACAATGAATACAAGATATAATCAAAAAGAACAAACATTAGATAGAGTTTCAAAGTGGAAAGAAATATATGAAAGAATATCTAAATTAAATAAAAAAAAGATAACAAAAAAAGTAAATGTTATTTTAGATACAGATATATATAATGAATGTGATGACCAATTTGCAGTGGCTTATTTATTAAAATCACAAGACAAATTCAATATTGAAGCCATTACAGTAGCACCATATCATCATGATAATAATATATCAATAGAAGAAGGAATAGATAAGAGTTATGATGAAATCATAAAAATATGTAATTGGTTACATTTTGACTGGACTAACAGATTATTTAAAGGTTCAACAGACTATTTAGAAAATGACTATAATGAAGAAAATGGTGCAGTAAACAAAATTATTGAGATTGTAAATAAAAATGCTAAAACTTATGTTTTAGCAATAGGAACAATAACAAATGTAGCATTAGCAATAAAGAAAGAGCCTAAAATAATTAATAAAATTGAAGTTATTTGGCTTGGAGGACATAGCTTTTTAAGTAAAGACAACAAAGAGTTCAATTTTAAACAAGATGTTCAAGCAGTAAGAAATGTTTTTGAATCAAAAGTAAAATTAACTATTATACCTTGTAAAAATGTGGCTTCAAATTTAAGAACATCAATATATGAACTAGAACATTTTTTAAAAGGAAAAAGTGAATTATGTGATTACTTATGCCAAAGATTTCATAACGATGGTGTACATGGCATCCAAGAAAGAAGAGTAATTTGGGATATTAGTGTTATAGCCTATATGATTAATAAAGAATGGTTTGATACAGAAGAAGTTAGTTGCCCAAATATTAATAATGATACATCTTATGAACTAACAACAAAAAATCATAAAATAACAGTAGTTAATTATTTAAATGTTGATAAAATATACAAAGATTTATTTAAGAAATTAGGAAAATGATATGAAAATATATTTAGTAAGACATACTGCTAGTATTATAAATATTAATAATAAGAACATAAAATAGTTGCTCATAGTGGAGTATCAAAAGCATTTAATGATTATTTTAAAGGAATAGATGATGGCAAATTCTTAAATAGATGATTAAAAAAACTGCAAAATAAAGGAGTATGAATTATGAAATTAACAATAAAACAAGCATCACAAATTTTAGAAAATTTTAGAGAAACAACTCAAAGTGATAAATGGATAGACCATTGTATTTGTGTAGGAGATACAGCAGGAAAAATTGCTAAAGCTTTAACTGAAAAAGGATATAATGTAGACATAGAAAAAACAATAACACTAGGATATTTGCATGATATTGGAAAATATACTGGAGAATCTCATGGACATGAGATAAGAGGATATAATTATTTAAAAGATAAAGGGTATGATGAAGAATATTGCAATATATGTATAACACATTCATATTTGAATAATGACATTATTTGTACAGCTGGAGGAGTTCCAAATCCAGAAGATAAACCTTCTACAGCAAAGTTTATAAAGACACATAAATACACGATAGAAGAAAAATTAATAAACTTATGTGATTTAATGTGTCCACAAGGCAGAAAAGTATTTACAATAGATAAAAGGTTAATTGATATTATGATAAGAAGAGGGGCTTATTCAAATACTCAATATCATATAAAAGAAACATATAAATTAAAAGAATATTTTGATAGTTTATTAGGTTATAACTTATATGATTTATTTCCAGAGATAAAAGATAATTTATAGTAAATTTGGCTAAATAATAATTAATCCTCTACATAAATTTTAATGTACTTTATAAAATAAAGTCAAGGTTAAAATGAATGTGCTGTCGCTATATTAAAAATAGAAAATAAGGAAAAAAATGGGAATTGACTATATAAAAACACAATAATATAATGATAGCATGAAAAAAGCGAGAGAAATTAGAATTAAAAACTAATTTTCCTTAGTTCTTTTTTCTTTTTTCTTTTTCAAATTTAAAGAAAAGGACAATTTCATACTACACGATTACAAAATAGAAGTTAATAATTCTAAAAACTTAAAAGATAATACTATGCTAAATTGTAGCATGGAATTATCACTCTTAGATAATTTGTTTAGAGAAAATTTAATAACAGAAGCGGAGCAAAAAGAAATAAAAGAAAAATATTGAAAGATTACAAATTTTTATAATTTCAATTTAATTTTTACTGAAAAAATGATATAAAATGCAGGTCATAGTATAAATGGAGGAGTAAAAATGAATTTAAGAGAACAAATAGAGAATTACAAACCATACAATGAACAAGAACAAAAAGATAAGCAAACAATATTAAAATATATAGATACATTTGATGATGTACTTACAAGAAATAATGAATTTGGACATTTTACAGCATCATCATGGGCAGTAAATAAAGAAAGAACGAAAGTATTAATGATATATCATAATATATATAAATCATGGGCATGGACAGGAGGACATGCTGATGGAGAATCGGATTTATTAGGTACAGCTATTCGTGAATTAAAAGAGGAAACAGGAGTAGAAAATGTACGAGTTCTTAATAACGAAATATTTTCATTAGAAATTATTTGTGTGAATGGACATATAAAAAGAGGTAAATATGTATCTTCACATGTGCATTTAAACTTAACTTATCTTTTAGAGGTTGACGAAAATGAAATATTAAAAATAAAAGAAGATGAAAATAGTGATGTGAAATGGGTTAATATAGAAGATGTAGAAAAGATATCAAGTGAAAAATGGATTGTAGAAAATGTTTATAAGAAGTTAAATGAAAAATTAAAAAAATATGTTATAGGAGATAAATATGTCAGATGAAATCTACGTAATTAATTTAGGTAGATATATTGGAGAGAGTAAAAAATGTGAAATAGAATATGCAAAAGCAAACGGTAAGTTAAAAAATACTGGTAAAACCAGAAAAAGCTAAAAAAGTATTAGATAAATTGAACATAATTAGATATTGTTTTTGGAGCAAGAAACATATTAAGGAGAAAAGTAATGATATGGGTACTGAAATTTATAAAAAAAGATAATTTTGAATATTGGCTAGCTAATATTATGATAATAATAGGAAGTGGAATTGCTTATATCATTCCTATTGCCTTATTAGGAGATATTGTAGATATAGGTATATATGAAAATAACTTTTCAGCAATTCCACCTATGTTTATACTTTCTATAAGTATCTTCATTATAGGTAGAATATTAGCATATTTTGGAATATTATTAATTGACAATGTTAGATTTCGAATGGCAGATAAATTAAAAAATGCCTGCTATCAAAAATTAAACAGTTTGGAAGAAAAGTTCTATCACAAAAATTCTTTAGGAGAGTTAAATACCATTTTAACAACAGACATACACACAATTCATCACAATATGTGCTATGTTATAAAACAATCAATGAGCTTGTTAATTGCCAGCATTTTATCTATTATTTATTGTTTATACATAAACCCAATATTAACATTAATTATTCTGACTCCAACGCCAATTATTGCAGTTCTTTCACATAAGCATATAAAACAGTCAAATAGACTATATACAACACAAAGAGAAAGCCTATCTGAATTAAATAGCTATATACAAGAAAATATAGAAGCGAATAGATTGGTAAGAAGCTTAGGAACAGAGGAATTGGAAATAAAAGAATTTAAAGAAAAAAATAGAGTTTTAAAAAATAAAAATAAAGACATACAAAATCTCAAAATTAACTATAACAGTAAAGTAACTTTTCTTTCTTATTGCATGCAACTTTTATTAGTATTATTTGGTGGCATTTTTGTTATACAAGGCTATATTACCATAGGAAGTTTTATCATCATGTATTCTTTTATAGAAAGAATACAAAAACCTTTTATTGAAATGAGTGGATTTATAAACGAATGGCAAGAGTTTAGAATAGCTGTATCAAAAGTAAGAAAATTATTAGAAACAGAGCCTAAAATCAAAAAAATAGGAGAAAAAGAACTTAGCAGTATTAAAAACATTGATTTTCATAATGTGTCAGTAAAAACAGAAAATAAATTAATACTAGATAATATTTCTTTTGAAATGCAAGCAAATCAAACCTATGCTTTTATTGGAAAAATCGGAAGTGGCAAATCGACAATAGGAAAACTCTTTTTAAGATTAATAGAAGCTTCAAATGGAAATATTAAAATAAATAATGAATTAATAAGTGAATATTCACTAAAATCTTTAAGAAATCAAATAGGTTATGTTTCGCAAACCCCATTTTTATTTTCAGACACAATTGCAAATAATGTTGCTTTTGGAAAAGAAAATTTAAAAAGAGAAGATATAATTAAATGCTTAAAAGTGGCAAAAGCAGATTATGTGTTTAATTTGCAAAATGGTATTGACACAATTATAGGTGAGAATGGAGTAAGTTTATCCGGAGGAGAAAAACAAAGGCTTGCTTTAGCGAGGGCTATTGCTATAAAGCCAAGCTTATTAATTTTAGACGATATCACTTCTGCCTTGGATTTTGAAACAGAGTTAGAAGTTACTAATAATATTAATAACTTACAATATGAGTGTACCAAAATTATTATTGCTCAAAAAATTCTTTCTGTTAAAAATGCAGATATTATTTTTGTAATGAAAAATGGCAAAATAATAGAACAGGGGTCACACAAAGAATTACTACAACAGAACGGGATTTATAAAGAAATTTACGATATTCAAGAAAATAGTAAGGAGGCATGTATATGGGGGTAAATAGATATGACCAAGATGAAAAAAATACCTCCTTTCATTTTTCAAATTATAAAAGAGGATTAATTTATATAAAAAAATATAAATCAAAATTAGTGACTATATTTATTTTAAATAGTATAGCAGTTATTGCAACATTATGTATTACTAAGATATTACAATATATAATTGATGAAATTATTCCTAATAGTAATTATGAAAGATTAATTACCATGATTATATTTGCAACGTTACTAATTTTAGCATCCATTATTTTAACAAGAATCTATTCAAAAATGTTAACACAGGTAAATTTAAACATTGTGGAAGATATTAAAAATGACTTATTTTCCCATATTCAATACTTATCTTTTAATTATTACGACTCAAGACCACACGGTAAAATTTTAGTGCGATTAACCGAATATGCAGAAGATGTATCCACTTTAATTACAGACAAATTGGTAAAAACATTTTTGGACTTATTTAATATGGCAATCATCTTAGGATTTATGTTTTATACAAATGTAGAACTTACTTTAATTGCATTAATAGGAATTATTGTACTTAGTTTAATATTTGCATTAACTGCTAAAGTAAAAAGGAGAAATAAGTTATTAATCAATAATAAAAATGCTAATTTAAATGCTTATTCTGTAGAAACCTTAAAAGGAATGCAAACAACACAGGTCTTTAACCGTGAAAAGAAAAATGAAGAAATATTTAGTAATTTGAGTGCAGATTGGAGAAAAGCAAACTGCAAATCAATAAAATATGGAAATATCGGATGGTGTAGTGTACAAATAATGTCACATTTGATTTCTGCTAGTATTTATTTTATAGGTGCTATGTTTTTATACCCAAGTGTATCAGTAGGGGTAATTGTGGCTATGGGAACATATTCTTCTAATTTTTGGCAACCAATAGAAAATTTGTTTGTAACTTTAGATGACTTTATTAATTCCATTACTTATTTGGAAAGAATATTAGAAACAATGGATGAGCCAATAGAAATTAAAGATGCTGCACAAGTTAAAGAAGTAGATATAAAAGGAATGATTGAATTTAAAGATGTAACATTTTCTTACTTAAAAGGTGTAAAAGTATTAGATAAAGTATCTTTAAAGATAGAACCACAAGAGAAAATAGCAATCGTAGGCGAAACAGGAAGTGGAAAAACTACCATAATCAATTTGATTGATAGGTTTTATGATATTGATAGTGGTAACATTTTCTTAGATAATATAGACATAAGAGATATAAAATTAAAAAGCCTAAGAAAACAAATTGCAATCATGCAACAAGAAAACTATTTGTTTAGTACAAGCATTATGAGAAATCTGCAATATGGCACAAATATAACAGAAAGAGAAGTAATAAAAATATGCAAAAAACTAAAGGTTCATGATTGGATAATGGGTTTAGAAAATGCATATGATACAAAGCTAAATGGCAATGGAAAAAATCTATCAGATGGAGAAAGACAAGTATTATGTTATATTAGAACAATTATAAGTAATCCAAAGATACTTATTTTAGATGAAGCAACTAGTAAAATGGATATCAAAACAGAAAAAATGCTTCAGAATTTAAGTAAAGAGATGATAAAAAATAAAACATTAATTACTATTGCACATAGATTATCTACGATTGTAAATTGTGATAAAATATTTTTTATTAAAGATAAGAAAGTGGTAGAATACGGAACACATGAGCAATTAATGGCAGCTAGGGGCAACTACTATAAATTATATAATAGTCAAGCAGGGATTATGTGATAAGCTGAGATACCAGAAAGAAGAATAGTTTATGTTATTAATTTATATATGTAATTTTACTATTTGTATTTGTAGCTTATTATCCTACAATGAATTATTTAAGATTTGATAGATATTTACTATATTTATCTCCTGTAATTGCTATTATTTTATGGATCATTGCAGTAAAGTTGTGGAACAGGTCATTGAATAAGTACAGAAGTACAGGAACATAAAAAAGTGTCCTTATAAAATTTGTTTCACATCATTGACATATATACAATTGTAAAAATAAATATTTAGTATTTTGGTTGATTTTTCCAATTTGATGTGCTATAATTATAAGATGCTGTAAAAATATTGGCGTTAAAGTCTTTATTTTTTTATAAAAAATTGTAAAAAAATAAAGAAAACAAATGACCAAAAATACAAGGAATATAAGAAATAAATTTAAAGTATGTTCATATAATACAAATATAAAAAACATATACTAACATACCTTGTATTTTTTGTAGAAAAGGAGAGAATATATGATAAATAAAATGAACAGAAGCATGGTGGCAAAGTTACCAGAAGAAAAGAAAATGGAAAGTTTATTAAATGAAGCTAGAAATAGTGAAGAATTAAAAAACTATGCTGAAAACTTAAGAAAAGAGTTAAGCAAAATAAATATTGCTTTTTATTCTTACCGTGTAAAGAAAGTACATTCTGCAGTGCGTTCATTTCGTATTGCGAATTATCAAAAATTAGAAGATATACATGACCTTTTCGGGGTTCTAGTAGTTGTAGAGGATAAAAAAGATATTGCAAAAGTTGCTGACATTATAAAAAAAGATTTAAAAGATTATGAGGAATATAATTTATTAACAGAAAGAGATTGGATAGAACAGAAAGAAAAAAGAAAAAAGAATAATAATCAAGAAAACCTAAATATAAGTATGTATGATAAAATATTAGCAGACTTAAAGAAAATAATAGCAAATACAGAAACTTTGGAAAGAGTATTACCACCTCTTTCAGATATTATAGTAGCAAAAATTCCAATGGGAGATAAACAAATACCAGTAGAGTTTAGAATACAAGATAAAAATGGATTTCAAATAATAGAATCATATTATTTTACTTTATATAAAAATGATGAATTAGATCCAAAAATGAAAGGTCCATTGTTGTTTTTAGTATTACAATTGTTAAATAGAAAAAATCAATTAGATACAAACAAAAATCTAAGTATGTTAGAAAGAGAAGAACTAATAAATCAAATAGGTGATTTATATCAATATAACTTCAATCTTTTATGTACAAACAGAGAGGTTATTTCAGATGTATGGAGAGAGTATGTAAAAATTTCTGTTAAATATGCACTTCAATTACCAGTATATGATTTTCACTTTTTTGGAATAAAAGAAAAAACAGATGAAGATATAATGGAATTGATAGAAAAAGATTTGGATATATTATTTGAAGAATATAAAAGCTTCGATATAAGAGATATCGATACAGAAAAATATGTAGAAGATGCCATAAAGATGTTACAAATAGAGGCATTAGTTTAAAAAATGCTTGGTGTGTAATGGAAATTGGGACAAGATTTTAATTTCTCATTTTTGAAAATTAAGATTTTGTCCAAATTTTTATAATTTACTTTAAATACTTGAAAAATAGCATAATTATTGATATATTAATAAAAAAGTTAAGGAATGTTTTATAGATGGATGTAAAGAAATTTTTATCAGAATTTTATAAAGGAACAAAAAAACAAACATTAGGTACAGTTATTTATTTTATGAAAAAATATAACAATCCAGAAAAAAGTTTAAAAATAATACATATAGCAGGTACTAATGGTAAGGGTAGCTGTGTTGAGATGATTTCTAATGTACTAACTTGTGCAAAATATAAAGTAGGTAAGTTTATATCTCCACATTTGGTGGAATATAATGAAAGAATATGCGTGAACAATAAAGAAATAACAGACACAGAACTAGAAAAATTAATTACAGAGCTAATGCCAGAAGTTGAAAAATATAACAAAGAACATAATAATAATGTAACGTTATTCGAATTAGAAATAATAATGGCTTTAATTTATTTTTATAGAAAAAATTGCGATTTTGTAGTTTTGGAAACCGGACTAGGTGGATTATATGATTCTACTAATATAGTAAACCCTATTGTATCAGTTATAACTAGCATAGGTTATGACCATATGCATATTTTAGGAAATACTTTATCGGAAATAGCTGTCCAAAAAGCAGGGATTATAAAAGAAAATTCTAATACTATTTTTATCTCTCAAGATGATGAAGTAAATAAAGTAATAGAAAATACATGTAAAGCTAAAAATAATACATTACACTTAATAAAAGAACAAGATATTAGCAACTATTCATATGATGAGAATTACCAAAAGTTCGATTATAGAAATTATAAAAATGTACTTGTAAATTTAAAAGGAAAAAAACAAATTTATAATGCAAGTATTTGCTTAGAATGTATGCAAATATTAAAAGATAAAGGATACACAATTAGCGAAAATAGTATAAGAAGAGGGCTAAGTACAGCTATACATAAAGCAAGGTTTGAAAAGTTAAATGAAAATCCAACTATTATATATGATGGTGCACATAATAAGCCAGCAATGCAAAATTTAATAAATTCAGTTAATATGTATTATAAAAATAATAAAAAGGTATTTATTGTATCTATATTAAAAACTAAAGATTATAAAGGAATGTTAGGAGAACTGCTACAAGATAAAAAAGCAACTTATATTTTTACTAGTGGAAATAGCAAAGAAAGATATGTACAAGGAGAAGTGCTAGCAAATACTGCTAAAGAAATTATGAAAGAAGCTAATATACAAGTTAAAAATTTAAAAGATTCAATATATTATTCAGTAAAGAATTATAAAGACTCTACAATATTTATAGTTGGAAGCTTTTATGTATATGGAGATGTAATAAATATATTAAAGGAGATAAAAAATGAAAGTACTAATTGCAACTAAAAATCAAGGAAAAATAGAAGGAGCCAAAAGAGCATTAGAAAAATATTTTGATAATATAACAGTAGAAGGTATACCAGCAGACTCAGAAGTTGGAGAACAACCTGTAAATAATGAAATATATGAAGGCGCAAAAAATAGAGTAAAAAACTTAAAAAAATATTGCAAAGAAAATAATATTAAAGCAGATTTATTTTTATCAATAGAAAGCGGAATAAATAATTTATTAGGAAGATGGATGATTACCAATATAGCAGTGATAGAAGATAATGAAAATTTTGAAAGCTATGGTACAAGCCCTTCTTTTCCAGTGCCAGAAAGATTAGTTAATGATATTATAAGTACAGACTTAAGCAAAGTAATAGATAAAATATTTGAAAAAGATGAGGAAAGACATAATAAAGGTGGTGGCATACAACTTTTAACTAAAAATATAGTTACGAGAATAGATTTAACAGAATTAGCTTTTACTATGGCATTAACTAAGTATATAAATAAAGAAAAGTGGAACTAACGAGAAAATTAAAAATAAATTGCAGATAAATTAAATAAGTAAAAATTATAAATATAAAAATGTAGTATAAAAAGAAAGGATGTATGTAACATGAAAAAACTAAATGTAATATTAGTGTATAATCAAGCAGGAGATAAAGTTTTAATGTGTAAAAGAGCAAAATAGCCATATAAGGGAAAATTCAACTTAGTTGGTGGACACGTTGAACAAAATGAAGATGAGTTGCATGCAGCATATAGAGAGTTACAAGAAGAAACAGGAATAACAAATAACGATATTACATTAACACATATTATGGATTTTGAATATAAAATGTCTGATATGGAATTAGAAGTATATACAGGTAAACTTAATAAAGAGGTTGAGCTAGTTGAAGAAGTAAATAAACTATGTTGGATGGATAAAAACGAAAACTTTTTTGACATTGAAAAATTTGCTGGAGAAGGAAACATTGGTCATATGCTAAAACAGGCAGAAATTTATAAAGATAAATTATTTTAAATTATCAGAAAATTATATTATAGAGATGAATAAATTAATTACAATAAATTAGATGGATTTAAAAAATAAATAATATAAAAACGAACATATGAATTAATTAATAATAACAAAAAGGAGAATAATTTTGAGAAACTTATTTGAAGAGGTTGCTGCGACAGAGAAAAATGAAAAATGGACTAATATAATAAAAAGAGAAAAAGAGCTATATAAGCGTAATAATGATATACGTTCAGAAATTGAAAGAGATTATACTAGAATAATACATTCTACTGCATATAGGAGAATGAAACATAAAACTCAAGTATTTTTCTCGCCAGAAAATGACCATATTTGTACAAGAATAGAACATGTTACATATGTAGAATCTATAAGCCATACAATAGCAAAATATCTTGGCTTAAATATAGATTTAACTAAAGCCATAGCAACAGCACATGATTTAGGACATGCACCTTTTGGACATGAAGGTGAAAGGGTGTTGTCTAAAATATCTCAAAGAGATTTAGAAGAAAAATTTTGGCATGAAAAAAATGGATTGGATTTTGTAGATAAAATAGAATTATTAGAAGATAATTTAAAAAATGAGCAAAATTTGAACTTAACTTATGGAGTAAGAGATGGTATTATATCACATTGTGGTGAAATAGACGAAAATGCACTTTTTCCACGAGAGGAATGCATAGATTTAAAAGAATATAAATATCCAAATCAATATGCACCATATACATGGGAGGGTTGTGTGGTAAAAGTTTCGGATAAAATTTCATACATAGGAAGAGACATTGAAGATGCAATAACAGTAGGAATTTTAGATAAACATTTATCAGAATTATATAAAATATTAAGAAGTGACCATGATGAAGTAATAAACAATACAATTATAATAAATAACTTAATAAAAGATTTATGCCAAAATTCTTCACCTGAAAAAGGATTATGCTTTTCAGATGAAATGTTTAACTTAATGAATGAACTAAAGAAATTCAATTATGAATATATATACTTGTCTGATAGATTAAGACCTTCTTCAAGATATTTTGATTTAGTGTTAAATGAAATTTATAACACATTAAAAAATACTTATGATGGAGAAAATACGCTAGATAAAATTCATAAAATGAAAAATTTTTATCCGGATATTTTAAATAATTTTGAAGAGTGGCTATCTAGATATTGGACTTTTGAGAGAAAACAAGGTGCCAATAATGAAGTGTTATTTGATATAACAAATGAAAATGACTATAGTAAAGCTATAATTTACTATATTTCAGGAATGACAGATAAATTTGCAGTTGAAATGTATAATAAAATAATTGGATTTTAAATAATTAAATAAAATTATGTAGGAGAAGTAATTCTAATGATAAGATTATTCTATATAACAAAAAGATTAAAAAATAACAAAATAACAACAAATAATAATGAAATATTAAAAAAATATACTGAGATTGCTAAAAAGTCGAAAGAAGAACTTTTAAAAGAATATGATACTAAATATGAAAAAGGATTAACATCAAAAGAAGCAGTAGAAAGGCTTGAGAAGAATGGACAAAATGTTGTAGTTAAAGAGAAGAAGAAAAATTGGTTCTATTTCTTTATAAATTCTTTTAAAGATAAATTTATTTTAATATTAGTTATTTTGGCTATAATTAACCATTTCGTAAGTGATGATGACATAGGTACTTTTATAATCTTAGGAATAGGATTTGTTAGTGCAATGATAAAATTTACACAAAATTATTCTACATATAGATTTAACCAGAAGTTAAAAGCTAAAATGTTTACAACAGCCACAATTTTAAGAAATGGAAAAGAAACTTCTGTAAAAGTTGAAGATGTTGTAAAAGGAGATATTATACATCTTAATGCAGGTTCAATTATTCCTGCAGATGTAATTATACTTGACTGCAAAGATTTGTTTTTAAATCAGTCCGTATTTACAGGAGAAAGCGTTCCAATAGAGAAAACAAGTCAATTTGCAGAAACGAATGAAATATTTTCTATTCAGAATATATGTTTAATGGGAACTAGTGTTGTAAGTGGAAATGCAACTGCACTTGTAATTAATACGGGATTTTCAACTTACCTAGGAGGAATGGGAAAACAAATTGATACGAAAAGAGAACTTACAAATTTTGAAAAGGGAATGAATGGCATTACAAAATTGCTTATTAGATACATGGTTGTAGTGTCAATTGCGGTTTTTGTGATTTATGCTTTTATTAGAAAAGATATACTAGAGGCTATTTTATTTGCTCTTTCTGTTGCTGTTGGAATTACGCCAACTATGCTTCCAATGATAGTAAATGTAAATTTAACCAAAGGCACAAAAACGCTTGCTAAAAAGGATACTTTAGTAAAAAATATGCAATCAATACAAAATTTAGGTGCCATAGATATTTTATGCACAGATAAGACGGGCACATTAACGCAGGATAAAATAGTTTTACAAAAATATATAGATGTCGAAGGAAAAGAAGATTTATCTATTTTAAAATATGCATATATTAATAGTTATTATGGGACTGGGATGAAAAACTTAGTAGATAAAGCTGTTATAGATTTTGGAAATAAGCATGATATAAAATCTAAAATAGGTAATTATGAAAAAGTGGATGAAATCCCATTTGACTATACAAGAAAGAAAATGAGTATAGTTGTAAAGCATCAAAATCATTATAAAATGATTACAAAAGGCGCTCTAGAAGAAATTTTAAAATGCTGTACAACAGTAAAACTAAATGATGAGATACAGCCAATTACAGAAGAAATGAAAGAAACTATTAATAATAATTCAAAAGAGCTTGCAAGTAAAGGAATGCAAGTTATAGCATTAGCTTCAAAACAAGAGTATAGAGGCAAAGGAATCTTTAATTTTTTAGATGAAAACAATATGACTTTTATAGGTTTTGTGGCATTTCTAGACCCACCTAAAAAAGAAGTAAAATCAACATTAAAGAAGCTTAAAGAATATGGAATAACAACTAAAATATTAACAGGAGACAATCAATATGCAACACAAAATATTTGTAATTTGGTTGGAATAGATAATAAAAAGATATTAGTGGGTAGCCAAGTAGATGAACTTAGCGACGAAGAATTATCAAAAGAAGTAGAAGAAGTAAATTTATTTGCTAGAATGAACCCTCTACAAAAAGAAAGAGTAATAAACATATTAAGAAAAAATGGACATGTTGTAGGCTATATGGGAGATGGAGTAAATGATGCACCATCATTACATAATGCAGATGTAGGAATATGTGTAAACACAGCAACAGATATAGCAAAAGAAGCAAGTGATATAATACTTCTAAAGAAAAGTCTGTCTGTTGTTTTTAATGGAGTAATAGAAGGAAGAAAAGTATATGGAAATATTATAAAATACATGAAAATGGCTCTTAGCTCAGACTTTGGAGATGTTTTTAGTATTTTTATTGCAAGTATATTCTTACCATTTTTACCATTACTACCAATTCAAATGCTAATACAAGATTTCTTGTATGATTTTTCACAAATAGCAATTCCATATGATGATGTAGATGAAGAGTTTTTAGTGAAACCTAGAAAATGGGATACAAAAGGTTTGTCAACATTTATGAATGTAATGGGACCAATAAGCTCAGTAATAGATGTATTTGCATTCTTGGTATTTTGGTTTATACTTGGCTATAATTCAACAGCAAGTGAGTCATATTTCCAAACAGCATGGTTTGTTGAATGTTTAATAGGTGAAACATTAATTATACATTTTGTACGTACTTCAAAAGTACCATTTGTACAGTCAAGAGCAAATCCTATATTAACGGCATTAACTATGGTAACAATAATTGGAACAATTGTTACACCAATTATTTTGCATAATGTTACAGCATTTAATTTTGAAATATTGCCACCATTATATTATTTAATTGTATTAGTTTTAGTTATAGCATATGCAATTTTGGTGCAGGTAGTAAAAAAATGGTATATAAAGAAATATGGAGATTGGCTATAAAAAGGAGTAATTATGATATCAATACAAGAAGCAAGAGAAAGGTTGCCAGAAAAGTTTATGGACAATCTTTATGAAATGTTTTCTCCTGGAACTGTGGATAAAATTGTTGCGGGAATGATAAACGATAGATATACTACATTAAGAGTTAATACAATAAAATATAACATACAAGATTTAATGAAATATTTTAAAGAAGAAAATATAAAATTTGAAAGAGTTTTTTGGTATAATGATGCATTAATATTAAAAAATGTAAAAGAGAAAGATGTACAAAAATTAGATATATATGAAAAAGGATATATCTATTTGCAAAGCTTACCAAGTATGATTCCACCAATAGTATTAAAACCAAATGAAGGAGAAAAAGTATTAGATCTTACAGCAGCACCAGGAAGCAAGACTACTCAAATAGCGGCTTTAATGAATAATAAAGGCTATATACTAGCAAATGAGCTAGATAAAATTAGATGTGAGAGATTAAAATATAATGTAAATACACAAGGATCAACAATTATAGATGTTGTAAATGGTCGAGGAGAATTATTAGGAAGAGAACACGAGAATTACTTTGACAAAGTGCTATTAGACGCACCATGCAGTGGAGAAGGGCGATTTGATGCATCAAGTGCAATTACATATAAAAATTGGTCAGAGAGAACAGTGAGAGATTTAGCAAAATTGCAAAAGAAACTATTTAAAAGTGCCTATACAGCCTTAAAGCAAGGCGGAGTGATGGTTTATTCAACATGTACTTTAAATAAAGAAGAAAATGAAATGGTTCTGCAGTGGGCTTTAGAAAATTTAAATATAAAATTATTAGATATAAACTTAGAAGTAAAAGAAGCAATACCTGCATTTAATACTGGACTAAATAATTCAATAAACAAAGCAATTAGAGTATTGCCAAGCAAAAATATGGAAGGATTTTTTGTGGCTAAAATTCAAAAATTATAATAATTTTAACTTTATTTATATTTTAAAAAAACTATTGTTGTTATCATATGATAAATTATTATTAATAATTTATGAATTATTAATAAATTACTGTAATAATATTGACAAGGAAGACTATTAAAAGTAAGATATAAAGTAACTTTGAAAATTAAGTATTAATAAAACAAAAGATTAAGGAGGTAATTATGTTAGAAGGTTTTGAGCTTTTAGGACATAGTAGTATAAAAATAACAGGAGATAGGGTTATTTACATTGACCCATATAATATAAATGATGAGCCAAAAGATGCAGATTTAATATTTATAACACATACTCACTATGATCATTTTTCACCTGAAGATATACAAAAGGTTAGAAACCAAAATACAATAATTATAGTAACAGAAGATGGATATACAGAATGTTTAAAGATGGGATTTAAAGAACATCAAATAAATAGAGTAGTACCAAACAAAAGGTATCAACTTCATGGGATGAATTTCGAAACAGTACCAGCTTACAATGTAAAGTCACAGTATCATCCTAAATCTAGTAATTGGGTTGGTTATATATTAGAAATAAGAAGTGCAGCTTATTACATTTCTGGAGATACAGATATGAATGAGGACAATGTATTAGTAGAATGTGATGTAGCATTTGTTCCAGTTGGAGGAATATATACTATGGATGCTGTTGAAGCTGCAAAATTTGTAAACGAAATACAGCCAAGAATAGTAGTTCCAATACATTATGGAGCTATAGTTGGAACTAAAAAAGATGCCGAAAGATTTGAAGGATTATTAAGAAATACAATAGAATGCAGAATTATGATGTAATAATATCTAAAAATAAAAAATACAAATTAGTAATATTAAAATAATACTTAGGAGGAAAGAAACGTGGATATTTTAATTTCAATTTTATTTGGTATAGTAGAAGGTATTACAGAATGGCTTCCAATAAGTAGTACCGGACATTTAATTTTATTGGAACAGTTTTTAAATTTTAATAATGTATCAGAGAATTTCTTTGATATGTTTGAAGTTGTAATACAATTGGGAGCAATTTTAGCGGTTGTTGTAATGTATTGGAAAAATATATTTCCATTTACAAATAAAAAAGACAGAGGATATAAGAAAACAGGATTTTTATCACATGTAGATAAAAACATTATGGGAATGTGGGGTAAAATATTAGTAGCTTGTATTCCAGCAGCTGTAATAGGACTTTTATTTGATGACAAAATAAATGAACTATTTTATAATCCTACAGTAATCGCGATAGCTTTAATAGTATTTGGTATAGCTTTTATTTTTATAGAAAATTGGCATAAAAGTAGAAAATCTGAACCAAGAGTAAATAATGCTTTGCAAATAACATATAGAGATGCATTAATTATAGGAGTATTTCAACTAATTGCAGCAATTTTTCCAGGAACTTCACGTTCCAGGCGCTACAATAATTGGTGGATTGTTAATAGGATTATCTCGTGTAACAGCAGCAGAATTTACATTTTACTTGGCAATACCTGTAATGTTTGGTGCAAGCTTATTAAAACTAATTAAATTTGGTTTAGCATTTACAGGAACAGAACTTGCAATATTAATAGTAGGAATGGTTGTAGCATTTATAGTATCTGTTTTAGTAATTAAATTCTTAATGAGTTATATTAAAAAACATGACTTTAAAGTATTTGGTTGGTATAGAATTATACTTGGTATTTTAGTACTTGCAACTTTAGTATTTTAAAAAATAAATTTTAATTAAATTTAAAAGCATTAAAAAATAAATTTTATATTTAATTTAAAAGTATAAATAAAAAATAAGTTTAATAAATGCAATACATATAAAAAGTATTAATAAAGTAACAAAAATATATAACTTAATTATAGGCTCTTTCATATAATAGTGAAGGGGCCTATGAACATTTTTAAAGATTTATATGAAGATGCAATAAATATTAAAGAAAAAGACCCAGCATGTAGAAATGTATTAGAAGCAATTATTTTGTATCCAGGGTTTCATATATTGGTATTTCATAGAATAGCACATTTTTTTTATAAACATAAACTTTTATTTATAGCAAGACTTATTTCTCAGATAGGAAGATTTTTTACAGGAATAGAAATACATCCAGGAGCACAAATAGGTAGAAGATTATTTATAGACCATGGTATGGGAATTGTAATAGGGGAAACAGCCACTGTTGGAAATGATTGTACAATATATCATAATGCAACACTTGGTGGAACTGGAAAAGATAAATATAAAAGACATCCTGATTTAGGAAACAATGTAATGGTAGGAAGTGGAGCAAAAGTATTAGGACCAATAAAAATAGGAAATAATGTTAAAATCGGCGCAAATGCAGTTGTTTTAAAGGATGTACCTAATAATACAACTGTAGTTGGAGTGCCAGCTTGCAAAACAAAATTTTCAAAATTATCTTGAAAAATTATTAATAATATTATATAATTTTAATAATGTTTATTTAATTGTGTTCTAAAAAGAAACTTAGTAGTAGTTTATAGTTACAAATCTAAGAGAGATAGTGGTTGGTGAAAACTATTAGCATATAAATTTACGAATTACAATTCTTATAGCAATTAACGTTAGCAACGAATAGCTTAAAATAAGGCAATCAATTAAAAAATGTAAAGAAAAAATATATTAAAAATTAATTTTATAATTAAATTTTTTAGCAAAAGCCCATATTTATATGTATAATTGGTTGTAAATAAAGGTGGTACCACGAGTCAAATCGTCCTTTAATGGATAATTTGGCTCTTTTTGTTTTTGGATTCATTATTAATATTTTAAGCTTTTTGTTTTACTATTTTTTATTAAGTTAATTTTGTAATAGTGTAAAGTAATTTATGAAAAAATAGATTATGAAAATTTTATAAAGGAGGAAATTTTATGACATTATATGAAGATTTACAATGGAGAGGACTAATTAAAGATGTATCTAGTCCAGAACTAGAGAAAAAATTAAATGAAGGAGGACTTACTTTTTATATTGGAACAGACCCTACAGCAGACAGTTTGCATGTTGGACATTTATCTAGTTTTCTTATTTCTAAAAGATTAAAAGATGCAGGACATAATCCAATACTTCTTGTTGGAGGTGGAACTGGTTTAATAGGAGATCCTCGTCCTACTACTGAAAGGCCTATGATTTCTAAAGAAAATGTAGAAAATAATTTTGAGAGTTTAAAGGCTCAAGTCGAAAAAATATTTGGATTTAAAGTTGTTAATAATTATGATTGGCTAGGAAAAATTAATATGCTAGACTTTTTACGTGATTATGGCAAATACTTTAATATAAATTATATGTTAGATAAAGATATTATAAGAAGAAGATTAGATGAGGGAATTACTTACACAGAATTTTCTTACATGATTTTGCAAGCAACAGACTTTAAATATTTACATGAAAATTATGGAGTAAATATGCAATGTGCAGGTTCAGATCAATGGGGTAATATTACAGCAGGTATTGACTTAATTAGAAAAACAACTGGTGACGAAGTATATGGCTTTACTATGCCACTTGTAACAGATTCACAAGGACGTAAATTTGGTAAGAGTGAAGGAAATGCATTATGGCTAAACAAAGATAAAACATCAAGTTACCAATTATATCAATTTTTCGTAAATGTAGAAGATTGCAAAGTAATTGATTATTTAAAAATTTATACTTTCCTATCTAAGGAAGAAATTGAAGAATTAGAAAGAAAGAATAATGAACACCCTGAATTAAGAGAGGCTCACAAAGCATTAGCAAGAGAAATTATAACATTTTTACATGGCAAAGAAGAATATGAAAAAGCTGTTAACTTAGCTGACCATTTATTTAACAATAAATTTAATGATTTATCTAAGAAAGATATAGAAGATTTATTCCAAAATGCTGACATAAAAGACATTGAAACAGGAAAAAATGTTGTTGATATATTAGTAGATTTAGGTGCAGTATCTAGCAAAAGGGAGGCAAGAGAATTTATTGGAAATGGTGCTATTTCTATAAATGGTGATAAAATAACTAATACTGATGTAATAGTAAATCAAGACTTATTTATAGAGGGAAAATATCTTGTAGTAAAAAGAGGTAAGAAAAATTACTATGTAGGAAAGATAAAATAAATTTTGAAGTTAAAAAACAAATATTGAAGTAATGAAATAAAAAAATTATGAAAATCAAAAAATATTAATTTTTTTAAATATAGTAAAATATAAAAAAATACGAAATATTTTTTAAATGTAAATATCATAAAATAAAACCCAAAATGTTTTTCCAACATTTTGGGTTTTATAAACTTCAGAGTAGTCTCCCAGTTATATTGGGGATAATTATTAAAATTTAAGAACATATATTTTATTTAAGGCTGTATTTTATTTAAGAGTATATATTTTATATTTCTCTATTCAAATTTCCATTTGTATAATTTTTTCCTTCTAATTTATTTCCTAATGCAACAGTATTAATAACTTTATTAATTTCATCAATACTTTCATCTAAAATATCAATACGTAAAGAATTTACGTTAAAATCTTTAGGTGAAAGGGAAAGCGTTTTACAATTATAAATTGTAGTTATTGTTTGAATATTGTTAGGAATAATTCTAAATTTCATACCAAGTCTATCTCTTAAATAATATTTTTTATTTAAAGAACATCCTGTTCCGCAGTTTGGATAACATTTATTACTATGACTTAAATAGCAGTAATTACAATACATTAGAGGCATATTGCCATAAACAATTAATTCGGTATCTAAACAAGAAGAAGTGGTTAAGCTAATAATGTTATTTTTATCTAGTTCTAGCGGCATAGTAATTGTATTTAATCCAAGACTTTTATATTCCTCTATAGATAATAAGTTGAATACATTTAAACTGTGATTTCCAATTAATTTTATATCTTTTAGTTTATTGTTTTTAATAATATCTTTTACTATATTAAATCCAGAAACATTAGATATTATAAATCCTTTTATATTGTAATCTTTTATAATGTTTTCTATTATATTTGTTACAAGATTTTTATAATTAGTTTTTAGTATAACAGGCATATAAATGTATAAATTTGAGAATTTTTCAAATAATTTAATTATGTCTGTATAATTTTTATTCATAAAAAGTGATATTGGTATGTAAATATTCTCTACGCTATTAAAGTTAAGTTTAGAATAGTCATAGTTTTTATTTAGGTTATTAAACGAAATAGAAATTTTCTTATAACTAGTATTTTCATTGCTTAATTCATTTGATGTATTTCTATCTTTTTCTATAATTTCTTTAATTTGATTATCAGACAAATTAGATTTCTTTACAAATTTATTAACTATTTTAGATGATATTTCATCTAAAGCCTTTCTTCGTAACTCATTTAAAGAGGCAATACTTGGCACATATAGTCCATCATCAAGTATTACTTCAATTTTTGAAAATTCAAAAGGTGTATTTTTAGTTTTAGCAATTTGATTTATTATTCTTTCTTCTGTAATAGGAGAATTTATAGCATCTATTGGAATTATTTCAGAAATGAGTTTTACTTTTATATCATTATAAATTGCAAAATCATTACAAGGATATATTTCTGAAGTTTCATTAACATATTGTATTTCAGTATTTTCTAAATCTACTATATTTGAATTTACGGTAGATACTTCAAGCGATATTTTCTGTCCTTTTTTTACTGTTACAATAGCGTTAAGTTTAATTTTTTTATTTTCATAATTTTCGTAAGAATATTTTACTGCATTATCTAAAGTTTTACTAGATAGCTTGTATACTTTGTCTCCAACAGAGATATTTCCTTTCATTCTTCCAAAAGTAATAGTTTTTCCATCTGTAGCAGAAACTACATTTTTGTCTTTTATCATTAATTCAGAAACAGTATATGTATAATCTTCCTTTTCAACACTTATAGTATCTCCTATAGATAGGTTTTCGTGTGATTCTAAAGTAATTAATCCTTTTAATTTATTATAATGAACAATATTTCCTAAATATAATCCCATATTGTTTGGTTTTTTAGAGTAAATTAATTCTTTGTTTTCTTTTTCATTAAGATGACCTTCAGAAAAGCCACCTCTGTTAAATACTTGCATAAGTTGTTTTAAGTCTTGTTCGTCTATTTTATATTCTTCATCACTATAAGCTAAGTCAATATATTTGCGGTAAATTTTTGTAACAGTAGCAACATATTCAGGTGTTTTCATTCTACCTTCTATTTTTAGAGAGGTAACACCTGCATCTATTAAATTTGGAATATAAGAAAGACCACATAAATCTTTTGTACTTAATAAATAACCTTTTTCTAAAATTTTGTCTTTTTTAACCGAAAGTTTTGATATTATATTTTCTTTAGAATTAGAGTCAGCATTTTCTGAAATTAGTTCATATGGAAGTCTACATGGACCTGCACATTTACCTCTATTTGCAGAACGTCCACCAACTAAGCTAGAAAATAAGCATTGACCAGAATAAGAGATACAAAGAGCTCCATGTATAAATGCTTCTGTTTCTAAATTGCAATTTTGGCAAATATATTCTATTTCGTTTATAGCAAGTTCTCTTGCAAGAACAACACGCTTAAAACCTAATTTTTGAAGCTCCAAAGCTCCTTCTAAATTATGTATTGACATTTGTGTACTTGCATGTATTGACATATATGGAAAATGTTTTATTAAGAAATTAGCTAAACCAAAATCTTGTACAATTATAGAGTCAACACCAAATTCATATGCTTTTTTAGCAAGAAAAACTGCATCTTCAAATTCATTATTTTTTATTAAAATATTTAAAGTTAAATGTGACTTTACATTTCTTAAATTACAGTATTCTATAGCTTGTTTTAAAGTATCTATATCAAAATTTTTTGCAGAAGCTCTAGCATTAAACATGTTTGCACCAAAATATACACTATCTGCACCATTTTGCACAGCAGCTTTTAAACATTCAAAATCACCAACAGGTGCTAATAATTCAATTTTTTTCATTGAAATTTCAATCCTTGTAAAAATATTTAGATTTTGCTTTGGAAAATCTATAAAACATAAATTATAATATATTTATAATGTTAAGAATATAAATTTATCATAATTTTATAAAACAATAAAATGTTGTCTATTTATAAAAATATTTTGAAATAATTTTTTCGACAATATAATTGTAACACAAAATAATGTTTTTGCATACTAATATTATATAAGAAAATATAGTCTTTTATTTTCTAAAAATTGGATAATAAAAAATATAGAACAAGAGTTAGAAGGATATAAAAAATATAATATATAAAATGTAAAAAAGAAAATATAAAGCAGAAAATATTAAATAGTAAAATAATATATGTAAATATTATCCAAAATAAAAGTATGAATTGGAGGTAAAAGTATGCAAGACGAAGTAAGAGATTGTAGTTGCTGCAATAATTGTAATCAAGGAGGATTATTTGGCAATTTATTTGGAGGATGTAATAATGACAGCACAATATTATTTTTTATAATAATATTCTTATTATTATTTACAAATTTCGGATGTGGATGCGGAAGATAGTAAAAAAAGTATTTGCATTTTTCTAACTTATATGTTACAATATAATTCGTTCTAAGATATGAGAAACATAAGTAGGAGAGTGTAAATATGGAAATAGTAAAATACATTGTTTTAGGTTTATATGTAATAGTTTGTGTCGCTTTAATTATATTAGCTACAATACAAGCAAAAGATAATCAAGGAGCTTCTGGAACAATAATGGGTTCTAGTACAAATAACTTTTATGAGCAAAATAAAGGTAGAACTAAAGAAGGTAGAATGAAAAGATGGACTATTATCCTAGGAGTTCTATTTGCAGTCTTAGCAATTGTTTTAGGAATTTTATACATGATTTAATAAAAAATAAAATAAGCATTGGAGCGACGGTTTATGGCTGTCGCTTTTGTGCTATGTAGTAGGTGTGAAATATGAAAGATAATAAAGAAAAAAATACTGTTGTTGGAACATATCAAAACAGCAAAAACTTTGGTTTTGTTGTGCCAGATGATACAAGTCTTGGTACAGATATTTTTATATCTAAAAAAAATAAAAACAAAGCTAAAAATAATCAAAAAGTTTTAGTTAAAATAACAAAATATCCAGAAAAAAAGAAAAATGCAGAAGGAAAGATAATTGAAGTAATAGGAAATATAAACCAAGCAGGTGTAGATATGCTTTGCCTTGTTAAGGAATATAATTTACCATACGAATTTCCAATACCTGTTTTAAAAGAGGCAAAGTCAATTAAACAGGAAATAGATAAGCAAGAAATTCATAACAGATTAGATTTACGCAAAGAAGAAATGTTTACAATAGATGGAGATGACTCAAAAGACTTAGACGATGCTGTAAGTGTTAAAAAGCTAAAAAATGGAAATTATGAATTAGGTGTACATATTGCAGATGTTAGCCATTATGTAAAAAGTGGATCTAAATTAGATAAAGAAGCAATTACAAGAGGTACAAGTATATATATGCTAGACAGAGTAATACCAATGCTTCCTAGAGAACTTTCAAATGGAATATGTAGCTTAAATGCTGGACAAGATAGATTTGCTATTTCTGTAATAATGGAAATAAACAAAGAAGGTAATATAGTAAAATCTAAAATTGCTAAAACTGTAATAAATGTAAGTGAAAGAATGACATACAATAATGTTAAGATTATACTTGAAAATAGTAATAATAAGAAAAAAGATAATGAATTTATAGAAAATACTATTAAAACTATAGAAGATATAAAAATAAGTGAAAACTTAGATATAGTAAATTCTGAAAATAAATTGAAAATCGAAGAAGAAAAATTAAATAAAACAGAGATAGACAAAAAAGAAGAATATAAAACAGAAGTAGTAAAAAAATATAAAAAATATATTTCTCATTTTAAAAGAATGGAAGACTTGGCAAAAATTTTAAAAACAAGAAGAGAAAAAAACGGATACTTAAGTTTAGATATTCCAGAAAGTAAAATTATATTAGATAAAAATGGAATTGCTGTAGATGTAAAAAAATATGAAACATCATTTGCAAATGAAATAATAGAACAATTTATGCTTACAGCAAATGAAGTTGTAGCAGAGACTTTTAATAAATTAAAGGCACCATTTATATATAGAGTTCATGAAATACCAGATATGGATAAAGTAAAAGAATTAAATAAATTTTTATTTAATTTAGGTTATAAAATAAAGATAAATAAAGATACAGTAGAACCTATTGCATTTGAAGAAGTATTAAAACAAATTAAAGGAAAGCCAGAAGAAAAAGTTATATCAACATTAATATTAAGAACATTAAAAGTTGCTAAATATGAACCTGAAAATAAAGGTCATTTTGGTATAGCAAGTAAGTGTTATTGCCATTTTACATCTCCTATAAGAAGATATCCAGACTTATTTATACATAGAGTAATATCACAATATTTAAATGATAATAATAATAAAATAGAAATAAAAAATGATATTAGCACTTCAAAAAAGGTTAATTTAGAGGAAAAACAAGCAATTAAAATTATAAAGAATAAATTGCCAGAGGAGATTTATGAAAAATATATTGGACAAGCAGAAAAATATGCAGAACAATCATCAGAATGTGAGAAAATAGCACAAAAAGTAGAAAGAGATGCAGAAGATGTAAAAAAAGCAGAATATATGCAAAATAAAATTGGAGAAGAATACAAAGGAATAATTTCAAGTGTAACATCATTTGGTATATTTGTAGAACTTGAAAATACTGTTGAAGGGTTAATTAGATTTGATAATCTAGGTAATGAATACTTTATATATGATGAAGACAATAAAACATTAATAGGGGAAAAGACAAAGAAAGTGTACCATATAGGTGATAAAATTAGAATACGTGTAATAGCTGCAAATAAACAAACTAGAAGAATAGATTTTGAAAGTTTATAAATTGGGGCTAGATTATAATTTTCTAAAATATAAATTATAAGTGGACTGGAATAAAATATAAAACAAATTTTATTTTTTTAAATTTGTATATAAAGATAAAAAGTCACTATAATTAAGAACTAAAAGGAGAAAAAAGATGGATGGAAAATATACATTTAATGAATTTTGTAATAATTTAGATGAGGGATATCAAATTTATTATACTTATGTAAGAAATAGGTATTTATTATATAAAACTTCTGAAAATTGTTATACACAAAAGCTTCTTACAGAACATGAAAAAAATCCTCAACCAAGACATAGCATGTTAACATTTAAACGCATAAAAGAAATGTTTCCTCATATGGAAGAAATTGAGTATAAAGTATAAAAAATTAAAATGTATAATTGTGTTTTAAAAGCTCTAAATATATTGAAAAATAAAGAGTTATAGCTAATTTTAACTTTGAAAAGAGAAAATAGAAAAAAAGGTAACTTTTTTGTGAAAATTATTGTAAAAAATATGTATTAAGTATATAATCAAACCATAATGAATTTATATAAATTTATTAATGACAAAGGAGGAATTGATATGTTAAAAGCAAACATAGGTTGGAGTACAGAAGCAAATAATTTTGAAGCAGGAAGAGCCTCAGCTAAAAAGGCTGTAGTAGATTTAGTTCAAACAAAAGTAGCATTTTTGTACACATCATCAGATAATGATGTTAAAAAGGTGCTAGAAGGAGCAAAAGAAGAACTTGGTACAGCACCAATTATTGGTTGTACATCAAGTGGAGGCATTATAGTTCCAGACGGATATATTTCATCTGAGAATGGATTTGTTGGAATTATGGCAATAGGAGATCCAGATACAACGGTAGGAGTAGCTGGGTCAAGTAAACAAAAAGATGCAAGAGAAACAGGTAGACTACTTGCAAAAGAAGCAATGGAGAAAGCAGGTAAAACAGTAGCACCAGCATATTTTTATATGGTAGCTTCTCCAGCAGAAGAGGAAGATTACTTAAAAGGTATTGAAGACGTAATTGGTAGAGTACCTTTCTTTGGAGGAAGTGCAGCAGATAACACAGTATCAGGAGATTGGAGCATTTTCACAAATGATAAAGTATTTTCAGATGGTTGTGCAGTAGCATTTTTCTATACAGATAAACCAATGGCAAATGTATATACAGGAGCATATCATGAAACAACAAATTCAGGTGTTATTACAAAGATAGAAGGAAAAAGAACATTAGTAGAAATAGATGGAGTACCTGCAATGAAAAAATATGCAGAATGGACAGGTAAAAAATTAAAAGATTTAGCAGGTGGAAATTTACTTTCTCAAACAATATTAGCACCATTAGGTGTAAAAGATAGATTAGGAGATTTAGTAGCAATTCGTCATCCAATGAATGGAAATGATGATTATTCAATGAATATAGGAAATAATTTAGCAGTAAACACAGCTGTTATTCAAATGGAAGCAACTGTTGATGAATTAATAGATTCAACAGGCAAAGCATTAAAAGAAGCTAAAAAGAACTTAAAACAAGATGTTGGAGCATATTTATTAGTTCATTGTGGAGGAAGAAAATTAGGAATTGGAGACAGAATAGACGAGGTTGCAAAACAATTACAAAAAGAAGCAAACGGAGTACCATTTATGACAATATTTACATTTGGTGAATATGGTTCAAAAGAACATGGTGCAAATACATGTGGAGGATTAATGCTTTCTTTCACAGCAATAGGTAAATGAATAGGACAGTCTACAGAAGTAGACTGTCAGAATATGACACAGGAAGAAGATAAAAAAAGGAGGGAAACTAGTATGAAAAATTTAATAGGATATGAGTGGAGAGAAGCTTCAGATGGAAATAAGATAGAAGTTGTTAATCCAGCAACAAGCGAACTTATTGATACAGTTCCAAATGTTACAGAAGAGGATGTTAATAAAGCAGTAGAAGTTGCAGAGATAGAACAAAAAAAATGGGCAGAAGTACCTATTCACGAAAGAGCTGACAAATTATATAAATTTGTAGATTTAATAGAAGAAAATAAAGAAAGATTAGCACAGCTTTTAACAGCAGAAACAGGAAAGCCAATAAAAGAAGCAAGAGGAGAAATAGCAAATGTTAGAATAGGTGTTAGAGCATTTATTGAAAGAGCAAAACATTTATATGGAGAAAGTATTCCAGCAGGACAAGAAGCTGGTCAAGAAAAGACAATGCAAATAACTAAGAGATATCCAATAGGAGTTATTGCAGCAATTATACCATTTAATTTTCCAAGTGACTTATTTTGTCAAAAAGTACCACCAGCACTACTTATGGGAAATAGTATAATTGTAAAACCATCAAATTATAATCCGCTTACTTTAATTGAGTATGTAAAATTAATGATAGAAGCTGGAGTGCCAGCTGGTTGTATTCAAATATTAACAGGTGACGGACCAAAAGTAGGACAAGCATTAGCTAGACATCCAGGGGTACATTTAGTATCTTTAACAGGTGGAACAGCAGCAGGAATTCAAACAATGGGCACATGTTCACAAAATTTAACACATGTAATGCTTGAACTTGGCGGAAATGATGCATTTATTTTCTTAGAAGATGGAGACATGGATTTAGCAATTAAAGAAACCATTTGGGGAAGATTATATAATGGTGGACAAGTATGTTGTGCAAGTAAGAGATTTTTAATTCACAATTCAAGAAAAACAGAATTTATAGAGAAAATGAAAGAAGTTATATCAAATTTAAAAGTTGGAGACCCTACAAAAGAAGATACAGATATGGGACCAATGATTAATATAAATGCTGCAAAAAGAATTGAAGAACAAGTAAATAAAACAGTTGCAGAAGGAGCAAAAATAGTATGTGGAGGAAAAAGAGAAGATGCATACTATTATCCAACAATTCTAGATAATGTAACAAAAGACATGGAAGTTGCAAAAGATATGGAAATATTTGGACCAGTAATTTCTGTTATTGGATTTGACACTGTGGAAGAAGCAATAGAGATTGCAAACCAATCTTCTTATGGTTTATGTGGATGTGTAATTACTAAAGATTATTCTTTAGGCATGAAGGTAGCAGATAAACTAGAATGTGGAGGCGCAATAGTAAATGGTGCAAGTTTCTATCGTTCATTTGAGATGCCATTTGGAGGATGGAAACATAGTGGTATAGGAAATGAAGGAGTTTTAACAACATTACAAGAAATGAGTAAAATAAAGACAATAATTTTGAAAAACATATTATAATTTTTAAAACAAGGTAACACACAATTTGTTCAAAAAATAAAAAAAGGAGTAGGTCTACAAAAAAGCATAATATATTTTGAGTTCTATTCTTAATATAGCAAATTGTGTGTATCCCTGTGTCTAAATTTATACGAGGAGGAAATGATTTTAATGGCAGTTACAAAATTTGTTTTAAATGAGACATCATATTTTGGAGAAGGAGCTAGAAGTGTTCTAGCAGACGAAATTAAGAATAGAGGATTTAAAAAGGTATTAGTTGTTACAGATAAATCACTTTATGAAGTAGGAGTTAGTAAAAAAGTTACAAATATTTTAGATGAAGCAGGAATAGAATATGGAGTATATCATGATGTACTTCCAAATCCACCAATTTCAAATGTAAATGCAGGAATTCAAATGTGTAAAGATATTGGAGCAGATGTAATTGTTGCTATAGGAGGAGGTTCTAGCATAGATACTGCAAAGGGTATATCTATAATTATGACAAACCCAGATAGAAGTGATGTTGTTTCTTTGAATGGTGTTTCTAATACTAAAAATAAAGGTTTACCAATTATAGCTCTTCCAACAACAGCAGGAACAGCTGCAGAAGTTACAATCAATTATGTAATAACAGACCCTGAAAGAGAAATAAAAATGGTTTGTGTTGATGAACATGATATTCCAATTGTTGCAATAGTTGATACAGAGCTTATGGCATCTATGCCAAAGTCTATTGCTGCTTCAACAGGTATGGATGCTTTAACACATGCGATAGAAGGATATATTACTAAAAATAGAAATACAATGTCGCAAATGTTCTCTATGAAAGCAATTCAATTAATATATGATAACTTAGATAAAGCTGTAAATGAAAAAGACCAAGAAGCTATTAACAATATGGGGCTTGGACAATATATAGCAGGTATGGCCTTTTCAAATGTTGGACTTGGAATAGTTCATTCAATGGCACATCAATTAGGTGCCGTATATGATACACCACATGGACTTGCAAATGCTATACTTCTTCCAACAGTTATGAAATTTAATGGAGAAACAAGTTATGAGGAATATAGAGAAATTTTAACTAGTGCATTCCACACAGATGCTACTAAATTTACAAAAGAAGAAGTTATAAAAACTTTTTGTGAGAAGATAAAGGATTTATCTGAGAGAGTTGGAATTACTCAAACAGTTGGTGAAGTTGGAGGAAAGATTGAAGACATACCAATGCTTGCTGACAAGGCCATGGAAGATCCTTGCAAACCAGGTAATCCAAGAGAAGTAACTAAGGAAGACTTTATAAAGTTATATGAAGAAGCTATGTAGAAAAAATATAATATAAAAAACCTCAGATTAAATCTGAGGTTTTTTAAGTGGCACTGCCACTTAAATTTAGAGAGTATCAAAATCGATACCATCCCCAAAAATTTGAGTAAGATTTTGCATGATGCGGTTGATGTTGTCACTAGTTTCACCAATGACGGAGACGAAAGTCTTTTCTTTACAGGAAGTAAGCATCAACTCATGCAGACGAATGTTGTTTTGACTGCTCTTCACAGCCTCAATGGCTGCACAATAGGGGTTGCACTCGGGAAGGTTTTTACCTGTGTTCCACGCGCAATAGTATGCACTTGTGGAATTTCTGTCATCAAAGTCAAAGGATGCAGGGATGGTAATAATTACCTTCCGCCGGTGTTTGTACTCGTTTGCAAGGCGAGTCTGGACAGTAACAGTTGCTTCTTGAATTTTTGGGTCGGTCGTATACATTTAACGACACTCCTTCTCTATATATTTTTGATGTACCACATAGGTACAACTAAATATATTATACCACTATATAAAAGAATAAGCAATGATAATATAACTTTTAGTATATAATATCTTTTAATATGTAAAATATTGATAATATTGTATATATTATAATTAATTTTAATTTAAGTAAAAAACAGAAGAATTTCTGAAGTTTATTTTTCTGGCTGCACATTTACAGTTTGCTCATGTGTATATATAACCATCCCAGGTTTTGCCTTATTAGGCTTTTTTACATATTTCACTAATGTATAATCTACAGGTACATTTGAAGAAAGTTTTGCCTTACTATATTTTGCAGCTATAGAAGCCACTTTGTTAATTATTTCTTGTGAAGGATATTTATCTGGTATTCTTAATATTACATGGCTTCCATGAATATCTTTGGTATGAAACCATAGGTCATTATCATTTGCAAATTTTAAAGTTAAATAATCATTTTGAACATTATTTTTTCCAACAAATACATCATAATTATCAAGCTTAAAACATATAAATTGCTCTTTATTAAACTTATGTAATCTGTTATTAGCTTTTTTCTTTTTTATAGCTATTTTGCCTTGCTTTTGTATACCAATATCTTTTATTAGAACATTATTTGAAATTTCATCGTAAATTTCTGTTAATTCTTCCATTGAATTAGAGTTTTCTAATTCATAAACAATACTTTCTAAGTATGATATTTGCTCATTAATTTCATTTTCTTGTGTCCTAACAAAAGATAATGCATTTTTTAATTTATTATATTTTTTAAAATATTTTTGAGCATTATTGTATGGAGACAAGCTTTTATCTAAAGGAATTACAACATCTTCACCTGTGTAATAATTATTTAAAGTAATACTTTCCAAATGTGAATTATTAATTTTGTACATATTATTTACTATTAATTCTCCATATAGCTTAAAAGTGTCCATGTTATTACACTCTGACATTTTTTTATTAACATTAGCTAATTTATTTGTAAGTTTTTTTACTTTGCTTAAAATTAGTTTAAGCAAGCTGTTTCTATATAAAATAAAGTTTTGGATTTCCTCTTTTTTATTATAAAATTTATCTATGTAGTTATTTATTTGAAGTGAGTTTTCTTTATTAAAATCAATTTTAACAGTATAATTTTGCAAATAATTTATACAAACTAATTTATCTACATTTTCATATAATTTATAAAGATAATTATATAGTGTTTTTATAGATGTTTCAGTTACATCATTACTTAAGTTTAATTCTATAAGAGCATGATTAATTAAAGAAGTACTTACTCCAACTAATTCTCCTGTAAAAATATTAGATAAATTTATATTAGACTGGTCTAAATTATTACTACTAATAAACTTTATAAAATCATCTGGGTTAATGTTTTTAGTCAAATCATATTTATTAGATTTTAATTCTTCGTATTTATAACCTGGTAATATATTTCTTTCAGATATTTCATCTTTTCTAAAGTGTTTTAGAGAATTTAAAATAACATTTTCAGAGTTGACTAAGATAACATTACTATATTTGCCCATTAACTCTATAGCAAGAGTATATTTTTGTAGTTCATTTTCTTCAGACATTGTGTCAAAGTCTATAAAAACAGTTCTTTCAAGCCCATTGGTATAAATATTTCGTATTCTACCACTTGTAAGATATTTTCTTAAAACCATGCAAAAATTAGGAGCTGTGAAAGGATTTTCTTTTATAAAATTTGTTAGATGTATTCTATAATTATTAGAAGATGTAACAATTTTTAAATTATTTTTACCAGTTGAACCATATAATTTTATTAATATTTCATCTGGTTCTGGTTGATAAATCTTTTCAACACGACTATTTATAATATTTTTATTTAATTCTTCAATAATTCCTTTTATAACTAAACCATCAAATGCCATAATTTTACCTTCCTTTTAACAGTAAATTTATACCATAAATTGATGAAAATATCAATTATCTAATGTTAAATTTGATTAATAAGTGTAAACACAAAAATTTAGATTTAAATATTGCTTATAAATACTAAAATTTAGGCTTTTTCTCTTGACATTAATAAAAACAATGTTCTATAATAAAATAGTAAAACTTCAGGAGGTAGCAGTATTATATGGACAAAACAAAAATATTTTATTCATCAGAAATAGACTATAGCAAAAAGACAGATGAGGAATTAGTAGAAATAATTAAAACTGGTGATAAATTAGCTGCAAATTATATTATAGATAGATATAAAAATCTTGTTAATATAAAAGTAAGTAAATATTATATTGCTGGAGCAGAAAAAGACGATATTATGCAAGAAGGATTAATAGGATTATTTAAGGCAATAAAATGTTATAGTCCAGAGCAAAATAGCAGTTTTAAATCTTTTGCAAATTTGTGTATAGACAGGCAATTAATAACTGCAATAAAAACATCAAATAGGCAAAAGCATATGCCTCTTAATTCCTATTTATCATTAAATATGAACGCATATGACTCAGATGACGAAGAAAATAATACAACTGTTATGGAAATATTTAATAACGATACTATAGAAGATCCTCTTGATACATTAACAAAAAAAGAATATTATAAAAGCGTAGAACTTGCTATAGATAAATCTTTAAGTAAGTTTGAAAAAAAAGTTTTAAATAGATATGTGCAAGGAGAAAGCTATGTGCAAATTGCAGAAAAGCTTGATGCTCCAGTTAAATCTGTAGATAATGCAATTCAAAGAATAAGAAAAAAGGCAATAAAAGATTTAACACCAAAAGAAGAATAGCAAATAAAGTTGCAAAAAATTTAAAATATTAAATAAAACAATAATTATAATTACAAAGATAATAGAAATTATAAATTAAAATATAAAAACAATTTAATGTTGTAACAAAACTAATATATATAAAATAATTATGGAGATATTTTATCTCCATAATTAAATATGCTTCTATAGCTCAGTAGGTAGAGCACAGCCATGGTAAGGCTGGGGTCGCCAGTTCGATTCTGGCTGGAAGCTCCATTTAGAAACAATTTACGAACTATAATGTTTGTAGGTTGTTTTTTTGCATGTCAGACTAAACTGTTCTCTTTCCAGAAAGGATGATATTTATTGATAGAATTTTAAATATTATAATAAATAGTATAAATTATAAAATAAAAAGACATATAAATGTTAAAAAAACTTGACAGCTACAAACAAATGTTTTATACTTATGTATAAGTCAAAAAAGGATGTGAATTTATGGAAGAAAATAAATTATTAATTCAAAATGAAATATCAAATGAAGAAATTAAAAATTTAATATATACCATAAGAGGCAAACAAGTAATGCTTGATAGTGATGTAGCAATGTTATATAATTATGAAACTAAAAAAGTTAATCAAGCAGTAAAAAGAAATATAGATAGATTTCCAGAAAGATTTTGCTTTCAGTTAACAGAAAAAGAATTAGAAATTATGTGGTCACAAATTGTGACCACATCAAAATTAGAAGATAATAAATACAGAAGCAAAAAATATTTACCATATGTATTTACAGAACAAGGAATAGCGATGCTTTCAGGAATACTGAAAAGTGAAATTGCTGTACAAATTAGTATTAAAATTATGGATGCTTTTGTAGAAATGAGAAAATTTATAAGTATAAATAATAGTTTGTTTGAAAAAGTAATTAATATTGAAAATAAGATGGATAAGAAATTTATTGAAAATGATAAAAAGTTTAATATAATATTTGATCAATTACAACTTGAAGAAAATATCAAACAGAGAGTATTTTTCGAAGGTCAAATATATGATGCATATAGTGTTATTATTGATATTATAAAAAAAGCAAACAAGAGTATCCTAATTATCGACAATTATGTGGATGATAGCATATTAAAAATGTTAACTAAAAAGAAAAGTAGTGTAGAAGTTGTTATTTTAACATCTAACAAAAGTAATATTCAAAATATAGATATTCAAAAATTTAATAAAGAATATCCTATATTAAAAATTGCTAAAACAAATAAGTTTCATGATAGATTTATAGTAATAGATAGTAGGGAAATGTATCACTTGGGAGCATCTATCAAAGATTTAGGAAAAAAATGTTTTGGAATTAACAAAATAGAAGATAAAGAGATTATAGAAAGAATTATTAATCTGTAATGCATATTCTATGCATTACACTATAAAACATCAAAAATCGCTATACTATATTGAAATTTAACAATAAATCATATATAATATTTTCAGAAAAAACAAGAGAGCTCATAACTCGTGAGAATATAGCTCCATAAAATTGAAATGAGGTATGTAATATGAAAATGGGAATAGTAGGACTTCCTAACGTAGGAAAGAGTACATTATTCAATGCAATTACAAAAGCAGGTGCAGAATGTGCAAATTATCCATTTTGTACTATAGAACCAAATGTTGGGGTAGTTCCAGTACCAGATGAAAGATTAGATAAATTAACTCAAATGTATAATCCACAAAAAGTAACACATGCTGTTATCGAATTTGTAGATATTGCAGGCTTAGTAAAGGGAGCAAGCAAGGGAGAAGGATTAGGAAATAAGTTTTTGTCTCATATAAGGGAAGTAGATAGTATTGTAGAAGTCGTAAGATGCTTTGAAGATAGTAATGTTATACATGTTGATGGAAATATTGATCCAATTAGAGACATAGATACAATAAACTTAGAACTTATACTTGCAGATTTAGAAACAGTAAATAAAAGAATAGATAATGTAAAAAAGAAAATTAAGGCGGATAAAAAATATCAAGAAGAACTTGATGTTTTTGAAAAAGTAAAAGAAACTTTAGAAAATGGTTTATCTGCTAGAACATTAATCTTAAATGATGAGGAAAAAGAAATAGTTAAAGATGCATTTTTATTAACAATTAAACCAATTCTTTATATAGCTAATGTTTCAGAAGCTCAACTTATAGATTTTAAAAATGACAAGTATGTAAAACAAGTTATAGATTATGCTAAAAAGGAAAATGCAGAAGTAGTTCCATTATGTGTAAAAATAGAAGAAGAACTTTCTGTTTTAGATGAAGATGATGAAAAGGAAATGCTAGAAGCCCTTGGACTAGAAGAATCTGGATTAAATAAAGTAATAAAAAAGAGTTACGATTTATTGGGGCTAATGTCTTTTCTTACAGCTGGAGAACCTGAGGTTAGGGCTTGGACAATAAAAAAAGGTACAAAAGCTCCACAGGCTGCAGGAAAAATACACTCAGATATAGAAAGAGGATTTATAAAAGCAGAGGTAGTTTCTTATAAAGATTTAATGGAATGTGGTTCTATGAATGCAGCAAAAGAAAAAGGGTTAGTTAGAATGGAAGGAAAAGATTATATAATGCAAGATGGAGATATTGTTTTATTTAGATTTAATGTTTAAAAAATAAAAAAATAATTTAAAAAAGTTAAAAATTTGACATAAAAAAACTAAAAATTAACAAAAAATACTTGACTATATAAGGATTTAATTATACAATATTAAGAGTAAGGTAATTAAATTAATGCTGTTATGCATAAATTTAAGAAAATAAACAATAATATAGGTAAAGAAATATCGAAAGAAAAAAGGAGAAGGTAATTATGAAGAAAATGAAAAAAGTTATGTTAATTATGTTAATTGCAGTACTTGCATTATTTGTTTTACAAAGTATAGTAAGCGCAACACCATTAAACATTACAACGGCGTTTAATAATACTAGCGGAAGCAATACAACTAATGGGACAACAGAGCTTCCAACACTAACTTCAAATAATCAACAAGGAACAACAACTACTAATAATACTACAAATAATACAAATGGTACAAATAATGTTGTAAATAATACAGAAAAATTACCACAAACAGGTTTAACAGAAGACATTACAATAATGTTTTTTATAGTTTTATGTGTAGCTTCAGCAGTATTTGCATATGTAAAAATTAGAAAATATAACGAAAAATAATAGATAAAATTAAAATAAGTAAAATGTATTATAAAAATAAAAGCGCAAAAAATATAAAATTAAGAAACAAATAAATATAACATAATAATTATTAAATGAAATCGTAAAAATAAATGAAGAATTATGTTTTAATACTAAAAAATAAAAAACATAATTCTTCATTTTTTTGCTTCTCTGTCAATAGTTTAGCATAAAAATAATGTAGGTTATTTATCAATAGTTGGAGTGAAAATTCAGTAAAGCATTTATTTTTTATTTTCTTTTGCTGCAACAATTAAACGTTTACCATTTACATTATTACAAGTCAAAAGTGTAATAACTTTTTCTCCATTAGTATTTTGACTTAAACAAGACAAATCAGTTGGAATTACTTCATATTTTTTAAATACTTCATATTCTTTCATATTACCATTTAAATCATAAATTTTTATAATATCTTTTAATTTAATTTCATTTAATCTACTAAAAAGTTTATAATCAACTAAATTATGTCCAGCAATACATAAATTACCTACTTGATTTGGCATAGGACCAGCATATCTACAAAGAGAAACTTTTAGAAGCTCTCTAGTAGTTTTAGAAAGGATAGGGTAATTTACATTTATTTTGTCAATTTGTATAATTCCAATAACAAAAGGGTCTCCTGTATTATTTATATTGGTTTTGGTAGTATTATTTGAATTTAAGGCATTACTATTTTGGCTTTCTTTCATATCAAGTGTTGTATAATCGTTATTATTCGAATATAATCTAGTAATACTTATGGCATTTAATAAATTTTTAGATACATTTTCTTTTTGAATATAAGAATATATATTACTAATTAATAATGAAATTGCAATAAAAAGAACTATAATAGAAATTAAAAACTGGATTTTATATCTACTTATTTTATGGCAATTTAGTGTGAATG
>UMKM01013723.1_pt1 | contig 41845 bp, 35 predicted proteins | sample 1966331 | NCBI WGS metagenome assembly UMKM01 (sample SAMEA4836176, study PRJEB28245) | human gut metagenome | biome: gut microbiome; material: fecal sample | place: Denmark | collected 2008 | reverse complement strand
AATGAGGATGGGGACGGGATCCGGGAGGATGTGATGCGGATTGTGACCACATACCATCCCAAAAATATATAGGTCTTTATGCAGTTCGCAATAGAGCACTGCCAGTCTGAATGGCTGGCAGTGCTTTTTATGGGGGCAGACACTTGCAGGGCAGAAATAGGAGACTTTTATGAAAAAACTTCTGATCCTTGGAGCCGGAGGGCATGGCCAGGTCGTTGCAGAAACAGCGGCTGCCTGTGGATATGGACAGATTGCTTTTTTAGATGATAATGATCCGAATGTATCCGGAAAAATTACAGAGCTTGATAAGTTCCGTGACTGCTATGAGGAATGTTTTGTAGGAATCGGAAATAACCGCCTTCGGCTGGAACTGCTCCAGAAAGCAGAAGCGTCTGGTTTTAAGCTCCCGGTACTGATCCATCCAACCGCTTATGTGAGTGGTTCCGCCCGGATACAGAAGGGAACGATCATCGAACCCATGGCGGTGGTAAACTCCCACGCCATGGTCGGCGCTGGTTCAATCATTTCAGTGGGAGCCATTGTGGATCACGATGCCTTACTGGAAAGTGCCGTACATATCAATGCAGGAGCGGTTGTAAAAGCGGGGGGAATGGTCGGTACCTTTGAAAAACTGGAGGCCGGAGAAGTACGGCTTGGATATCCAGTCCATACCGCTGGAACCTATACGCTTCAGCCGGAACAAAAACAGATCAAATTTTAAGTGGAGATCCAGATATGTCATCTGATAAGAAAAATATTAAAAAAATATTAGCTGTATCCGCAGGAGCTGTCGGCACTGCTTTTGTCTGTACAAGGCTTCTTGCCCAGAAGAAAAAAGGCGATTCCATTTATGAAAAGGATGCCGGACAGAAAAATCCGATGGAAGGAAAGCGTGTCATTTTTGTCATGGATGAGAACGATGCTGAAAATGCGGATGGTATAAGAGGCCATCTGGAAGCGGTCGGGGACGCCTGCTATGTTCCCGGGATTTATGGCCGGTATATCAAAAGAGGGCTTGATATCATCCTATCCTTCGGCGGCCTGGTACTCCTGGCCCCGGTCTATGCTGGAATCGCAGCAGCCATAAAGATTGATGATCCTGGCCCGGTATTCTTTACCCAGAAGCGTCTTGGACAAAACAAACAGTATTTCAAACTTCATAAGTTTCGGAGCATGAAAATGGCAACTCCCCATGACGTTCCTACCCATATGCTGGAAAACCCAGACCAGTACATAACAAGGGTGGGCAGATTCCTGCGCGCCCACAGTCTGGACGAGCTGCCGCAGATCTGGGATATCTTTATCGGAAACATGTCCGTGATCGGACCAAGGCCTGGTCTGTGGAACCAGGATGTGCTGACGGCCGAACGGGATAAATACGGGGCCAATGATGTAAAGCCGGGACTGACCGGATGGGCACAGATCAATGGGCGGGATGAAATCGAGATCCCGGAAAAGGCCCGTCTGGATGGGGAATATGTCCGCAAGGAAAGCTTTTTGTTCGATCTAAGGTGCTTCTTCGGGACTATATCCAAGGTGGCACGGGACGATTCTGTCGTGGAAGGCGGAACAGGAAACATGGCCAAAACGGGACGTCATTATACAGACGGGAAAACGGATCAGGAACTGACCGGGACCATCGGTTTTGGAGGCCCTGTGGAACTGGATCATTCAAAATCCAGAAAGGTGCTTGTCACAGGAGCCGGTTCTTATATCGGGGATTCTTTTGCTGAATATGCAAAGGAGCACTATGGGAACAGCCTTGAGATCCATATCGCCGATACCCTGGATGGTCATTGGAGGGATATGGACTTCTCTGAATACGGTATCATATACCATGTAGCCGGTATTGCGCATGCAGATGTGGGACATGTTTCAGAAGAGATCAAAGAAAAGTATTATGCTGTAAATACAGATCTGGCAGTAGAGGTATGCCGGAAGGCAAAAGCTGAGGGCGTGCATACGTTTATCTTTATGTCATCCATGATCATTTATGGGGATTCTGCTCCTTATGGAAAGGAAAAGATGATTGATGCGCATACGGTCCCGTCTCCCTCTAATTTTTATGGAGATTCCAAGCTCCAGGCCGATGTAGCGGTAAGGGAAATGGCTGACGACTGCTTTAAGGTGATCGTTATCCGTCCCCCGATGATCTATGGAAAAGGAAGCCGCGGCAACTATCCTCTTCTGGCCAGGATGGCCGGAAAGCTTCCAGTTTTCCCAATCGTTGATAACCAGCGTTCCATGCTGCATATTGATAACCTGTGCGAATTCCTGTGCCAGGTCATGCTGGTAAAAGAACAAAAAACTCCGGCAATAGTACTTATCCCGCAAAACCAAGAATGGGCCAATACATCCCAGATGGTAAAAGAGATCGCAAAAGTCCGCGGACATAGGATATGGATGACCCGTGCCTTAAAGCCGGCAGTCTGGCTGGGAAGCAAGATTCCGGGAAAAATCCATGGACTTGTAAATAAAGCCTTTGGGAACAACTGCTATACCCATGCACTTTCACGTTGCCCTGGAATCGCTTACCAGGAAGTGGATCTGCATGAATCCATATCCCGTACAGAGGGAAACAACAGAGAGTCTTCCACAAAGGAGGATCATTCACGTGGGAAGCATATCTTAGTAATCTCCCAATATTTTTATCCAGAAACCTTTCGTATCAACGATATGTGCCAGGAGTGGGTAAAACGTGGATATAAGGTAACTGTTGTGACAGGGATTCCCAATTATCCTGTGGGGAAATTCTTTGAAGGATATGGATATACAAAAAAGCGCCGGGAAACATGGAATGGAATTGATATTATCCGTATTCCATTGATCCCGAGAGGGAACAATGGAATCGGCATGGCCGCAAACTATTTATCCTTTGTGGTATCCGGATTTTTTATGAATATTTTTTCAAAAATCCGTGCGGACTTTGTATTTACCTTTGAAGTGTCACCAATGACGCAGGCGCTGATTGGATGCTGGTATGCAAAAAAACACCAGATTTCACACCATTTGTATGTTCAGGATCTATGGCCCGAAAATGTCATTACAGTGACAGGTATTTCATCTCCGGGAATCATTACACCCATCAATAAAATGGTAGACTATATTTACAAAAATTCAGATCATATTTTTGCTACATCTCCCAGTTTTGTGGAGGCAATATGCAATCGGAAAGTACCTGTCAGCCATGAAAAAGTTCATTATTGGCCACAGTATGCAGAGGACTTCTATAAACCGGTGGAAAAATACAAAATGACAGATGCATTTACGATCATTTTCACTGGGAACATCGGATACGCACAGGGGCTGGATATACTGCCCAAAGCAGCAGAATTATTGAAAGGAGAAAATGTCTGCTTTCTTATGGTAGGGGACGGCAGGTATCGGTCCGAGCTGGAAAAGGAAATTGTAGAGCGAAATGTTTTGGAAATGTTCCGTTTTACAGGCAGAGTACAGCCAGAAGAGGTTCCATCCTACCTGGCACAGGCAGATATGGCCTTTGTATCATTTAAAGATGATCCGCTGTTTGAAAAAACCATACCAGCGAAGCTCCAATCCTATATGGCTTGCGGAATGCCGGTGCTGGCGGTGGCAAATGGAGAGACAAAACGCATCATAGAAGAGGCAGAATGCGGTATATGTACACCATTGGGGGATCCAGAAAAACTGGCAGAGAAAATTCGACTATTGTCACAAATGGATATTGCTTGGATGAGTGAAAAGGCATTGCAGTATTCTGATCAATGTTTTTCTAAGAAGAAGCTGATGGATTTCATAGAGCAATTTTTTGTATGAATTTAACATGATAATGTCAGATGTCAAGTTCATATGAAAGCTAATTTTATGTGCTATGTTTATTGAAAAGAGGACAAAATTCAAATGGAAAAGAGAGAATATCAGATTTGCCAGTGTTGTGTTATGGATACTTCTGATGAATATATTGAGTTTGATGATAAGGGAATCTGCAGCCGATGTAATGAATATAAGCAGCGTATTCTTCCCGAATGGAATCATGGAAATGGACATGAGAAGGAACTGCAAGATTTAATTTCATCGATTAAAAAAAGTGGTGAAGGAAAAAAATACGATTGTATTCTCGGGCTAAGTGGTGGATTGGATAGCTCCTATATGCTTCATCTGGCGGTGAAAGAATGGGGACTTCACCCGTTTGTATTTCACATAGATGCTGGATGGAATCTGCCAGTGACTGAAAAAAATATTAGGCAGCTGACAGAAAAACTTGGAGTCGAACTTCATATAGAAAAAATGGACTGGGAAGAAATGCGAGAAATGCAGCTGGCATGGTTCCGTACTGGCCTGGAGGGATTGGATGTTCCTCAGGATCATGCTTTTATTGCATTGATCGATAAGTATTCTGAAGAACTAGGAGTTAAATATATACTTAACGGATACAACATTGCTACGGAAATTGTAGCAGATCCGACCTCCTGGGTAAAAGGCGGCGGGCCTACCGGAGATGGGACGTATGTGAAGGATGTGATTCGTAAGTATTGTAGGACTCCGATCAGGCATTATACATTCACCAATGGTTTCAAGCATAAGTTTTGGATTCCCTACGTAAAGGGTGTAAAAACCATAAAGCCTTTAAATTTAGTTCCGGTTACACGAAAGCAGATGATGGAAGTTCTTTCTCAAGAGTACGGATATGAGCCCTATCGGCAAAAACATTTTGAAGATCTGCTTACTAAATTTTTGGAGGGCTGGTGGAGTCCTACCCGTTTTGGACATGATATGCGCCGCCCCCAGCTGTCAAGCCTTGTTGTAACAGGTCAGATAACAAGAGAAGAGGCATTGAAAATCTTGGAGCAGCCACCTTTGACAGAGGAAGAAGGAATGGAGTTATTCCAGGAGGTGGCAAGGCGTCTGGAAATCAGCGAAGAAGATCTTTGGAAGCTGCATCAGTTGCCAGAGTGTACAGAGAAATTCAGAAGTCAGGAGAAGATATACACTCTGGGAATTCGTCTGTATGAGATGCTGGGGATTGAGAAAAGGATTCGACGGTAATGGTGTAAAGAGGGAAAAATATGTATATTCGTGCATCAATTGCAATGGCTGTCTATAATGGAGAAAATTTTTTAAGAGAACAGATAGATTCGATATTGGCCTTAATGTCGGAACAAGATGAATTGATTATTTCATATGATAAATCAACAGATAATACTTGGAATATAATTGTTGAGAGGTCTCGCGCAGATTCTCGAATCAAAGTAGTTATGAATAAAAATAAGGCAGGTGTCATAAGCAATTTTAATAATTGCATAGCTTGTTGTAATGGCGAGTATATTTTTTTGGCGGATCAAGATGATATATGGATAAATAATAAAATTGATAAGATGGTAAAACTATTGCAATCAAGAGAGAATATGTTAGTCATATGCAATGGAGACATCATCGATGCGACTGGAAAAATAATAGATAGAAACCTATTTCAGCTGTCACATATATCAGTAAATCCCATTAGAAACATCATTAAGGGAACATACTGGGGATGTTGTATGGCTTTTAAGAGAGAGCTGTTGGAACTTATTTTTCCATTTCCAGATAATTATGATATATGCCATGATTTATGGATCGGTGTGCTAGCTCGATGTAGAGGGAAGATTGCTTTGGTTAATGAAGTGTGTGTGTTGCATCGTATTCATGGGAATAATCAAACTCATAAGATGAGAATAAACAAAATAATTTTAAATCGAATAGGCTTTGTGTTGATGTTGATAAAACGGAATTATTTTTGGAGAAAGAAGAAGGGAAACTAAAGTGAAGATTGGAAAAGCAAATTTGAATTGTAATGGTGCATGTATTTGTTTGTTTTTTCTCTTATATTTGGATTCTTTTAAGCAATTTTTTGGAAGTAGTTTGGCTTTAAACATAATAGACTTAGTAATTCTAATTTTATGTTGGTGCTATATCGTAAGATATATGACGAATGGATTCCAAATCAAAATTACAGATGTATTAATAGTATTTTGGACTATAAATTGCTGGATGAGTATTGGCTGGGGAGAGCATACTAGTGTTTTTTTTTAAAGGCAACTAATATGTTTAAGATAACAATATATTTTTTCACTGTTCAATACTTAGTAACTACAAACAATATACATTTTGATAGGGATTTTATCGTCCGTCTTCTCTCGTTTAATTGTCTCATTTTTTTTTCTTTTCTTTTATGGGATTATCAAGAACTATATAATAATTTCACAAATGGAATAGGACGTCTAGAAATATCAAATACAAAGAAAGAAGTTAATCCAATTTGGACGGCAAGAATTCTTTGTGATACAATATTGGGACTAATAATTATTAAACCCGTTATAAAAATTAGAACTATAGTTATATTAAGCTTGCTAATCTTCTTTGCTATTCTGACAGGCAGTAAAGGGCCAATATTGTCGTTGCTTGTAGTATTAGGAATTTGGCTGCTTGTGCGTATTTTTAAACGCACTAGTATAAACCATCGTAGATGGGCAGTTGCTATACTTCTCTTAGGTGCAGTTGTTAGTGTAATAGGGATTGGATATTTAGCTAGTTCAAAAAATTTTAGTGATCGGTTTTCGTTACACGCTGTTTTGGATATGGCAAAGGGAAGTCGTATGGACCGTTATAGCTATACACTAAGAGAAGTTAAAGGGAACATTTGGGGGCATGGATTAGGATCATGGGGAAAAAATTATTGGGGTGATTTGAGAGCAATATATGATTATCCACATAATATATTGCTTGAAATAGCATATGAAACTGGTGTATTACAAATGTTACTTTTTTGTGTGATGTTCGTAATTATATTAAAAAAGAGCATCGGTTCCTATTTGTTTTATTTTATATTATTACAATTTTTGTATTCAATGACATCTGGAACATTTGCTGGGGGAAATGATTTGCTATATTTATATTTGGCGTTTGCAACAGGAATCTCTTCGAATAGAGTTCGTTTAGAAAGAGGAAATATGAAATGATAAAAGGTATCTATTTGTGTTCTTCAGGTTTTTGTATGGATGCTTCAATAGGGGTCTCTAAAAAAGTTGAATCTCAGGTGAAGGCGTTTAATAGTTATAAGAATATTAAATGCCAACTTTGGAATGAAAATAAAGTCAAAAATCACAAAATATTAAGAAGATTGCCGTTTTATCCCGAATTTGGACTATCGTATTTTGAACACATAAAAGAATGTTTAGAAGACTTACAATTTGTGTATATTAGAAAATCAGTTATAGATTATGGATTTATTCAATTAATAAAGAAAATCAAAGAGAAAAACAATCGAATTTTAATTTACCTAGAAATTCCTACATACCCATATCAAAATGAGTATAAGACTTTATTGGGATTTCCGTATTTGTTAAAAGAAAAATTTAATCTTTTCAAATTAAAAAAATATATAGACTATATCGTTATACCAGGAACAGAGTTTTCAGAAGTTTATGATATTCCAGTGATTCCGATTGCAAATGGAATTGATTCAAATGTAATAAAGAGTGGTAATACGAATAATACAGACAAAAATAATATAACATTTTTGCTGGTAGCTCAAATCATGAGACATCATCGTATAGATGTATTAATTGAGGGAGTACGGAGATATTGTTCATTAGTTCAAAGAAAAAATATAAAACTCTATATCGTAGGAAATGCAACGGATTATAATGAATTTACAAGATTAAAATCATTAATAGCTAAATATCATTTAGAAAATATAATCGAATTTACAGGTGCAAAAAGTGGTGAAGAATTGGATTATTATTATGATATAGCTGATATAGGAATAGGGACATTATTTTCATCTGACATATATACCAATGCATTGAAACACCGAGAATATTGTGCTAAAGGACTTCCATTCGTTTATGGAGGATGTGATCCTATTTTTGAGGGAAAACAATTTTGCAAAAAAATGAATATAAGAGATGAAATAGACATAGAGCAAATAGTGTCGTTTTATATGAATTTAATAAACAAAAATTCCAAAACTGAGATCATAAAAAATATGCAAAATTTTGCAAGAGAATATTTAATATGGGAAAAAACAATGGAGAAAGTATTTGAAAATATTGTAAATAACACCGAAATATCAGAAGATAAAAAAAGATTAAAAAGGGGATTGTGATAATGAAAGAAAAATTATTAAAAAAAATTAAAAGCAGAGAACTTACGGTTGGTGTCATTGGTCTTGGATATGTAGGATTACCTTTGGCGGTAGAAAAGGCCAAGGCAGGGTTTAAGACTATTGGCTTTGATGTCCAAAAGGAAAAGGTAGATCTTGTTAATCTAGGTCATAATTATATTGGTGACGTCGTGGATAGTGATTTGAAGAAATTGGTAAATGCAGGAGCTCTTTCTGCTACTACTGATTTTTCCTTTGTTAAGGAAGTGGATTTTATTGCTATTTGTGTGCCAACTCCTCTGGATAAGCACCAACAACCAGATATCAGTTATGTCCGAGATTCGACAAAAGAAGTGGCAAAGTATTTAACCAAAGAAACTATGGTGGTACTAGAGTCCACTACTTACCCAGGAACAACGGAGGAACTAATTAAGCCACTTTTAGAAGAAGGTTCAGGTCTCAAGTGTGGAGAAGATTTTTATCTTGGATTTTCTCCAGAACGGGTAGATCCAGGTAATTTAATCTATAAGACCAAAAATACACCTAAGGTAGTAGGCGCTATTGGAGAAGATGCAACAGAAGTTATTGCTACTATGTACCGGACAGTATTGGAAGGCGATGTATATGAGGTTTCTTCCCCCTCCATTGCAGAAATGGAAAAAATTCTGGAGAATACATACCGGAATATTAATATCGGTTTGGTAAACGAGTTAGCAATGCTGTGTAATAAAATGGGGATCAGCATGTGGGAAGTGGTAGATGCAGCTAAAACAAAGCCTTACGGATTTCAAGCATTTTATCCAGGTCCCGGTCTTGGTGGTCACTGCATTCCGTTAGACCCTTATTATTTATCTTGGAAAGCCAGAGAGTATGGGTTTCATACGTCTATGATTGAAAGTTCTATGATGATCAATGACAAGATGCCGGAGTATTGTGTAGAGCGAGCCAGAAAGATACTGAATCAACACGAGAAAGCATTAAAAAACAGCCGTGTGTTAGTTCTTGGTGTTGCTTATAAGCAAGACATTGACGATTATCGTGAGAGTCCCGCCATCCGTGTCATTAACGAACTTCATAGTGAGCAAGCATTGGTAGATTTTTATGATCCCTGGGTAACAGAGTATAAGGAGAATGGAAAAGTTGTAAAAGGTTTGACAGAAATCAATCCGAATATTGTTGCTTCTTATGATTTGGTTGTGGTGACAACGGCCCATAGCAATGTGGATTATTCTATGGTACAAAAGAATGCAAAAGCTATTTTCGATACAAAGAATGTGATGAAAGACATTCAACCTAGAAATAACATAGAAGTATTATAGGAGGCCTAGAGGGCCTTTTTATTTTAGGATAAGGGGATAACTGTTATGAAATATGCACTTATTGGATGCGGACGAATATCTACAAATCATATCAGGGCAGCAGTGAATAATCATCTGGAGATTGTAGCAGTTTGTGATATCATGTTGGAACACATGGATACGCTTCTGACAAAGCATGATCTACAAAATGATAATTCTATTAAGCGATATACGAATTACAAAACCATGATTCAAGAAGTAAAACCTCAATTGGTCAGTATTGCGACGGAGAGCGGGCTTCATGCGGAGATTGCTCTTTTTTGTATTAGCCAAGGAATCAACGTGATTATTGAAAAACCTATGGCTATGAGTATCGCTGATGCCGATGCAATCATAAAACTTGCAGAGGAAAAAAAGGTAAAGGTCAGTGCTTGCCACCAGAATCGGTTTAATATTGCCGTACAGGAAATGAGGAGGGCTTTAGAGCAGGGACGTTTTGGAAGGTTGTCCCATGGATCTATCCATGTACGTTGGAATAGAAATCAAGATTATTATGCTCAAGCACCTTGGCGTGGAACCTGGGCTCAAGATGGAGGGGCATTGATGAATCAATGCATTCATGGCATTGACCTCCTACGCTGGACTTTTGGTGGAGAAATCGAAGAAGTTTACGGCCAGACCCGCCAGCAGTTCCACGACTATCTGGAGACTGAGGATGTGGGCATGGCGGTAGTAAAATTCAAAAGCGGAGCCATTGCCACAATTGAAGGAACTGTCAATGTGTATCCCCATAATTTGGAAGAAACACTATATATCTTTGGTGAACAGGGAACCGTTAAGATTGGTGGAAAATCTACGAACAATATTGATGTGTGGGATTTTGCAGACGAGACGGATATGGATCATAAGAATAAAGGGTTTGAAGAAGCTACTAGCAATGTTTATGGGAATGGTCATACAAGCTTATTTGCAGATATGATAGAGGCTATTCAAAATGACCGCAAGCCTTATGTGGATGCTTATGCTGGAAAAGATGCGCTGGAACTGGTGCTGGCTATTTATAAGAGTCAAAAGGAGGGAAGATCAGTGAAATTACCACTTATTGATTTTGCAAGCCTAGATATGACTGGAGAATTTTAAGGAGACATATGTGACATGGGATTATCCAATGCGTGTATGAAAAAAATTATTATTTACGGCATTAATCAGCAAGCAGAGCAATTATATGCTTATTTGACTCAAGAGCATGTGTGGGTTGAGGCATTTTGTGTGGATAGGGATTATTATACCAAGAATACTTTATGCGGAAAACCGGTTATATGCTTTGAAAACATCAGTAATCTGTATCCACCAGAAGAATATGCCATACTTTTATCTTTTGGGTACAAAAATATGGTTGCAAACAGAGAAGAAAAATACTATTTATGTAAACAAAAAGGATATGAAATTCCCACTTTTATTTGCAAAGATGCGCATGTCTATACTAACGATATAGGAGATGGCGTAATTATATATCCAAATGTTACTATTGGTCCATGTGTGAAAGTTGGAAAAGGGTGTTTTTTTGAACTATCCTGCACGATTGCACATCATTCAGAAGTTGGAAATTTTAATTTTTTTGCATCAGGTGTTACAACTGGGGGTGCTATAAAAACAGGAAATAATTGTTTTTTTGGAATTTCTTCTATTATTGCTTCTGGAAAAAAAATTGCAGATAGAACTTTAGTTGGGGCAGGAGTCTGTCTTACAAAAGATACTTTGTCCGATGAGGTATATAGGCATGGTGAGAATATTATGCTTACTCACCCATCTAGGCATTATATTTAGAGTAACTCATTTTCGAGGGAGGAATCGTGTGGTGGAACGAAAAGAAGAATATAGTCTATTTTGTAATAAGGAATATGTTCCAATATATTCAAAACCATGGTGGCTAGATGCCGTATGTGGAGCAAATAATTGGGATGTGTGGTTGTATAAACCGAATGGGATTGTAGAAGCAGCAATGCCATTTTATATAGAGAATAGAAATGGATATCGTTATATTACAAAAGCACCGTTGACACAAAATAATGGTATTATTTTTAAGGACATTAGCCAGTACAGGGAGGCGGCAAAAGAAAAGTTTGAAGAAAAAGTAATTAATGAAGCTTGTGAATATATTTCATCCATAAATGTAGATGTATATGAACAACAGTACCAGCCAGAATTTACGAATTGGCTCCCTTTTTTTTGGAATCATTATAAAGCAATTGTAAGATATACATACGAAATAGAAGATTTGACAGATATGGAAAAAGTGTGGAATAATTTTGATAAGAACAGACGCAGTAAGATAAAAAAAGGAGAGAAAAATGCTAATTTTATCGAAACTACGGACTATGTTCAGTTTTATGTGGAGCACGAAAAAATATTCACAAAGCAAGGGTTAAAATGTCCTTTTTCTATGGATCTATGGGAACGTTTAGTTAAGTCTTGTGTGCAAAATGATGCAGGGAAAATGACATTAGCAGTAACTAATGATGGTACGCCAACATCAGTGTCTTTTGTAGTTTGGGATGAGAGAAAATTATATCGCTTACTTGGAGGTGGAGTTCCAGAATTTCAAAATCTGGATACGTATAGCGCAATTACTTGGCATGAAATGAAATTGGCTCATGAAAAGAATTTAATATATGATTTTGAGGGATCAGTAATAAAACGAATTGCAAAAGTAAATCGAGAATATGGAGCAATTCCTAAACCATATTTTCGAATCAGAAAAGTATTTAGTTCGGATATACTAAAAAAAGAATATCACGAAGAAATCGAACAGTTGTAGAAATGTGAGAAAGGTTTAATATGAATGCGATAGTTTTTGTTAATAAAATTAAATTTTATTTTAAAACGCTATATGAGAAAGGTCTTTTTCACATTCTTTCTGGTTCTTTTTTGACTAAAATAGTTGGGTTTTTGGGCTCTGTATTTTTGGTGCGAGTTTTAAATAAACAAGAGTATGGAATTCTTGGGTACTTGGAGAACATGTACAATTATGTGTTCGTCATTGCAGGACTGGGATTGTCCAATGCTATCGTACGATTTGTAATATTAGGTAAAGATATTCACGAAAAATTTTCTTTTTTTCGCTATTCGGTAGTGGTAGGATTTATTTGGAACATTATATTAATTGTACTAGCCGGAATAATGTTTCTGTTTTATCCACATCCAGAGGCATACAAAAAATATGTCTGGTTGCTTTTTTTATTATTGTCTGTAATACCTTTTCAATACCTAACAGATAATACATTGTCTAATGAGCAAGCAATGTTTGCTAATCAGAGGTATGCAACTTTGGCCGTTATTCTTTCTGCGACTGTCATAATAAGTAAAATTATTACCGGTTATTTTGGCGGGATTCGTGCAGTGATCTTTGCACAAGTTATAGCATATCTTTCATTAGGAATTTCTTTTATTTATGTCACAAAAAAGCAGTACTATTCTAATGCAGAAGCACGTAGACTATCATTAGTAGAGAGAAGACAGGTATTAAATTTTTCCATCCAATATATGATCACAAACAGTTTATGGTCTTTTTTTATGCTAAATGATACATTTTTACTAGGACGCTTTTGTACTCCAGATATAATTGCAGATTACCGAGTCGCGTATACAATTCCTGGTAGTGTTAGTATTATTAGTAGTTCATTTGGGATTTACATTGCTCCCCATTTTGTAAAACATGAGAATGATACAAGATGGATACAGGAAAATTTCAAACGAATCTATAGTATTATTGCATTACTTGTTGGGGGCTTATGCATATTAATTGCTTTAATGTCAAAACCAATCATAAGCTTTTTATATGGTACGGAATACTCAAATGTTGTTGGTGTTATGAGAATTCTTTTGCTTGCTACATTTTTTAATTGCGGCCTTCGTTTTACCACTGCCAATATTTTTGCAGCAATGGGAAAAGTGAAGTATAACATGGCAGTGTCCGGTCTTGGTATAATTGTTCAGTTAGCAATTAATTTACAAGTTATTCCTCATTATGGAGCCGCTGGTGCGGCAATAACGAGTTGTATTGTTTATGGAATTATGGCAATTATTTTATTAGCAATATTTTTGAAGCAATATTACTTAAAAGATTAGGAAAAACCAAATATAAAAGAGATGTATATATCTCCATAGGATAATATTCCTTAAGTTACCATATGAAGAAATTCTCTTTACGAAATAGATTGATAAAGTGTATAACATTGTTTCCATTTAGAACACCTATCTTAAAAGCTGGATAGTTTTTTGAAATTATCATACAAAGGGGCTGACACTACTCTTTTCTTTAGTACTTATAATTTTCCTGGATTTTGAATGAATTGTTTTCTAATAGTGTATTTGAATTATCATCTTGCGTACAGGTATCATTTTATAAAGAGAAAATGAGATGCCATGTTGTGTGTTAGGGGATATATTTTGTACTAAGTTTTACTTTTAGAATTCAGTTACATTTTTCATGTTTTCATGAAAATATAAATTTCGAAAATATTTTTTTACACCTTTTCAATAAGTGGAAAACCTAACCATAAAAAATCATACCAATTGGTTGAAAAACACTGGCAAATTTCAAAGAATTATGAAGAGTGATATGTTTTCAAAATAATAAAAAGGGTTGGAAGGAGAACAGCATGCAATTCCGTGATTTAAAAAAACAATATGATGTATTAAAACAAGAGATTGACACAAGTATTTTTGATGTCATTCAGTCCACTTTTTTTATTAATGGACCACAGGTAAAAACATTGGAAGTGCAGCTAGCAAAATATGTTGGTATAAAACATTGTATTACCTGCGGTAATGGAACAGATGCCCTTTCTATGGCCCTCATGGCATGGGGTATTAAAGAAGGGGATGCTGTATTTGTGCCAGACTTCACGTTCTTTGCCAGCGGTGAGACCGTATCATTTGAGGGGGCCACACCAATTTTCGTCGATGTGGACATAGACACATTTAATATGGATCCGAACTGCCTGGAAGAAGCGATTAAGCTGGTTCGGGCAGAAGGCAGATTGACTCCGCGGGTAATCGTTACCGTAGATTTGTTTGGTTTACCGGCAAACTATCCGAAGATTCGGGAGATTGCAGACCAGTATGGTCTTAAAATCCTGGAAGACAGCGCTCAAGGATTTGGTGGTATGATTGGGACAGAACGGGCTGGGGTTTTTGGTGATATGTCCACTACCTCTTTTTTTCCGGCAAAACCATTGGGATGCTATGGAGATGGGGGAGCTATTTTTGTAAATGATGATGAAACAGCTGCCTATCTGGAATCTGTCCGCGTCCATGGAAAAGGCTCTTTTAAATATGACAATATTCGTATCGGATGGAACTCCAGACTTGATACAATTCAGGCTGCCATTCTTCTTCCAAAGTTTAAGGCTTTTTGTGAATATGAACTGGATGCTGTAAATCATGTAGCAGAAAAATATACGGGGCTGTTAAAGGGGCTTGTAAAAACACCTATGATTCCTAATGGTTATTTATCCAGCTGGGCACAGTATACGATTCAAGTAGAAAACCAGGAGATTCGTGATGGACTTCAAGTATTTTTAAAAGAGAATGGAATACCAACCATGGTATATTACCCTAAACCCATGCACAAACAGAAGGCATTTGCAGACCTCAAGTTGTACCAGGAGTGTCCGATAACAGAAAAACTGTGCCAGACAGTACTTTCTCTGCCTATGCATCCATATTTGACAGATGAAGAGATTACACTTGTATCTGCTAATATAAAGGACTATATTCAGAATCATCGATGTAAATAAATATATGATAAAATTTTTTGATGTTATTGAAGAATTAAAAATAGGAGAAGCACAATCAACATGTCACCATTCACCAACAAAAACCTAATGATCACCGGCGGTACAGGCTCATTCGGCAATGCAGTCCTGAACCGCTTTTTAAATACCGACATCAGCGAGATCCGCATCTTCTCCCGCGATGAGAAGAAGCAGGACGACATGCGGCATGAGTTCCAGGCAAAAATGCCGGAGGCTGCCGAGAAGATCAGCTTTTACATAGGCGACGTCCGGGATCTCCAGTCGGTGAAGAATGCCATGCACGGCGTGGATTATATCTTCCACGCAGCCGCGTTAAAGCAGGTTCCATCCTGCGAGTTTTTCCCCATCGAGGCGGTAAAGACCAATGTTCTGGGAACGGAAAACGTCCTGACGGCGGCCATCGACGAGGGTGTGGAGTCAGTGATCTGCCTTTCCACCGATAAGGCCGCATACCCGGTCAATGCCATGGGGACAAGCAAGGCCATGATGGAGAAGGTGATCGTCGGTAAGAGCCGCACCACAACGAAAACGAAGATATGCTGTACCCGGTACGGAAATGTGATGTGTTCCCGTGGCTCTGTGATCCCGCTGTGGATCGACCAGATCCGGGAAGGCAATCCAATTACGATTACAGACGGGACCATGACCCGCTTTATCATGTCGCTGGACGAGGCCGTAGACCTGGTCCTTTTTGCTTTTGAGCATGGAACCTCCGGGGATATCCTGGTCCAGAAGGCGCCGGCCTGTACGATCCAGACCCAGGCAGAGGCGGTCTGTGAGCTGTTTGGCGGGGATAAGGAGAAGATCCGGGTCATCGGTATCCGCCATGGCGAAAAAATGTATGAAACGCTGCTCACCAATGAGGAGTGTGCCCATGCCATCGATATGGGGAACTTTTACCGTGTTCCCTGCGATAAGCGCGGCCTGAATTATGATAAATATTTCAGCAAAGGCGATGCGGAGCGGAATCCCTTAACGGAATTCAACAGCAATAACACCGAGCTTCTTGGTGTTGACCAGGTGAAGGAGAAACTTCTTACGCTTTCCTATATCCGGGAGCAGCTGGACAGCATGGGGATCAAATATTAACGGACATGGGGGAAGAATGCGATGGCATCATTTAAAAATAATGGTAAATTAAAGTTACTGATCATCGTCGGCACCCGTCCGGAGATTATCCGGCTTTCGGCTGTGATCAATAAATGCCGGGAATATTTTGATGTGATCTTAGCCCATACGGGGCAGAATTATGATTATAATCTGAACGGCGTGTTTTTCCGGGATCTGAAGCTTGCGGACCCAGAGGTGTACATGAACGCGGTGGGCGATACCCTGGGAGACACCATGGGGAACATCATTGCGGCGTCCTATAACCTGATGGCAGAGATCCAGCCGGATGCAGTCCTGGTCCTGGGGGACACCAATTCCTGTTTATCGGTCATCGGCGCCAAGCGGCTCCATATTCCCATCTTCCACATGGAGGCGGGAAACCGGTGCAAGGACGAGTGCCTGCCAGAGGAGACCAACCGCAGGATCGTGGACATTATTTCGGACGTGAACATGGCGTATTCCGAGCATGCCCGCCGGTACCTGGCGGACTGCGGCCTCCCGAAGGAGCGGACGTATGTGACCGGATCTCCCATGGCGGAGGTCCTGCATAATAATCTGGCAGAGATCGAAGCCTCGGATATCCATAAACGGCTGAAGCTGGAAAAGGGCAGATATATCCTCCTTTCCGCCCATCGGGAGGAAAACATCGACACGGAGAAAAATTTCACCTCTCTATTTACAGCCATCAACCGGATGGCGGAAAAGTATGACATGCCGGTGCTATACTCCTGTCATCCCCGTTCCAAAAAGCGCCTGGAGGCGTCCGGCTTTGCCCTGGATCCCCGGGTGATCCGCCATGATCCCCTGGGCTTCCATGATTATAACTGTTTACAGATGAACGCCTTCTGCGTGGTTTCCGACTCTGGGACGCTGCCGGAGGAATCCTCGTTCTTTACCTCCGTCGGCCATCCGTTCCCTGCGGTGTGCATCCGCACCTCCACAGAGCGCCCGGAGGCGCTGGACAAGGCGTGCTTTATCCTGGCCGGGATCGATGAAAAGAGCCTCTTACAGGCCGTGGATACGGCAGTGACTATGAACCAGAACGGGGATCATGGGATCCCTGTGCCGGATTACGTGGAGGAAAACGTATCCGCCAAGGTGGTAAAGATCATCCAGTCCTATACGGGCGTGGTGGATAAAATGGTGTGGAGGAAGTTTTAATCCTTTTTCTGATCAAAAATAGTTTTCTCTTGCGTCCCAATGCCTGTTTTTATATAATAGGGATTGTAGCATCATTTCTCAAAGGAGGGCGAAAATATGGGAACTATACTTGAAGATGTTTTTCTTGGGACCGCAGAAAAATACAATCAGAAATTGGAAATGCTTGCCCGGATGGCCCAGCCGGAAAAGTGGACATACAAAAGAATTCAGGATAAAGATCCATACCGTATCTTGAGAAATTACATACAATATACGTACAACCGCTTAGACGAGGAAGGGAAGATCATTTCCTCAGCGGATGGAAAATACCGGTGCATGAATACAGGTCTTCTGACGGTTTATAACCAGGAAATTGTTGCAATTTTTGCTGTCAATGAAATGTCTGGAAAACAGCCGTGGTTTTTCAATGGCTTTTTCAAGGAGACGGATAAGTTTTTTACAACGAACTTTTCTGAGCTTCCTCCATTGGCTGACTATTGCAACAACGTTAAGGATCTGATCTATGATAATACGCTTGAATTAAATATGAGAAAAGAGCATATTATCGATGATAACTTTGACCGTTTTATTGAAGCTGGTTATAACAGCAAAGAGCTGATCAATGTGCTTCTGGATGCAGCAAAAGTGACTTTGGAAAAGAAACTGAAGAGGAATTTTAAGCTGGCTCTGCCTTTTTATTACCATAACACAGAAACTGGTGAAAATAAGATCCAGCTTCTGGCTCCTTTATATTTTCCAGGCGCACCGGTTAAACTGGCTCTTGTGCTAAATAAGATAAAAAGCAGCGCCAAGGAATACTATGAGGGCGTCACAGTTCTTCCTGTTGAGTGGGCGTATATGAATTCCCGCCTTATTGTAAAGCCAGATGAAGAATGGGCAAAGATCATGGACGAAATTACCTCTGCTGATGAAGTGGAATCGATCCGGGAAGCGGTTGACATGGCTGAGTAGATATGATAGTATTAAGCCATCCATTACAATTAATTATTACAACTACCTTTTAAAATCTTTTTACAACCAAACTTACAACTACCATCTTATGGGGAGACGATTTTTCGTCTCCCTAATTCATTGCAGGCAGATCTGCTTATAAATCACAGGAGACGATAAATGAATATATTAGTCACAGGCTCCAGCGGTTTCGTTGGACGGAACCTGATGGAGAATTTAAAGAATATCCGGGATGGAAAGGACTGCACGCGGCCCGGCATAAAAATTGATGCGATCTATGAATATGATGTCCAGAACACCCGAGAGGAACTGGACATGTTCTGCGCTTCGGCAGATTTTGTATTTAATCTGGCCGGAGTCAACCGCCCCAAGGACCAGACGGAATTTATGGAGGGAAATTTTGGCTTTGCATCGGAGCTTCTTGACGCACTCCGGAGCCATGGAAATACGGCTCCGGTGATGCTGGCCTCCTCGATCCAGGCCACGCTCTCAGGCCGCTTTGGAGACAGTGAGTACGGCCGGTCCAAGAAGGCCGGGGAGGAGCTGTTCTTCCGGTATGCGGAGGAAACGGGAGCGAAGGTACTGGTCTACCGGTTCCCGAATCTCTTTGGAAAATGGTGCCGCCCCAATTACAACAGCGCTGTGGCCACCTTCTGCCACAATATGGCCAACGGACTTCCGATCCATGTCAACGATCCGTCCACAGAGCTGGAGCTGCTTTATATTGACGATCTGGTGAACGAGCTGCTGGACGCCCTGGAGGGCCATGAGCACCGCTGCGGGTTCGACGGTGTGACCACAATATTTGAGGAGCAGGGAGCATACTGCGCGGCCCCTGTCTCCCATCATGTGACCCTGGGGGAGATCGTGGAGCTTTTAGAGAAGTTTACGTCCCAGCCGTCCACGCTCTTGATGCCAGAGATTCCGGCTGGAAGCTTTGCAAAGAAGCTGTATTCCACCTATCTTTCCTATCTTCCGGTGGAAAAGACCATCTTTCCGCTGAAAATGAACGTTGACGACCGCGGCAGCTTCACGGAGCTTTTAAAAACCCCGGGCTGCGGTCAGTTTTCCGTCAACATCAGTAAGCCCGGGATCACTAAGGGCCAGCACTGGCATAATTCCAAGTGGGAGTTTTTTATGGTGGTTTCCGGCCATGGCCTGATCCAGGAAAGGAAGATCGGCACGGACGAGATCCGGGAATTTGAGGTATCCGGGGAGCAGATCCAGGCCGTTCACATGCTGCCTGGCTATACCCACAACATCATCAACCTGTCCCAGACTGACGATCTGGTGACGGTCATGTGGGCCAACGAGGCCTTCGATCCGGAGCATCCGGATACATTTTACGAGGCTGTATAACTGAACAGGGGCAGTATTTCCGGCGGGAATGGAATCCTTAAATGGGTCTGTTCCCGCCCTTCTGTATTCTATTCCGCTTCGTCCCCCATCCCCTGGATCAGCGCCTTGATCGTCGTCTCATCCCGCTCCATTTCGTCCGCGATCTGAGGGATGGATTTTCCCTTCCGGAGCTTGGTTCGGATGAGGCTTTTTATCTCATCCTCACGTCCTTCGTTATTCCCTTCCTTCCGCGCCTCGGAGGCGATGGCCTTCCGCATCAGCGCCAATTCGCGCTCTTCATCATACTCAAATATACTCACTGCGATCACCTCCACTCTGTTTTGGGAGAGGAAGTCCGAAAGGATCCCCTCTCGGATGCATTCTGTGACAGCCCGGTGTACTGCCGCCCCGACCGTCATAGTCTTTGCATGGAGCCGCACCCGTTCCACAAAGAGCATATACTCTTTTAAGGTCTGGCAGAAAAGCCACATCGTTTTTCATGTTCATGTACACGGCGTTTTCCAGGGTCACCACAGTCAGGTCCTCCGGGGAGCTGCAGGACGTTCCATTTACCGCATTGTAAAGACTTAAAAGCCTGTTCCTGTCCCGGAACAGAAGCCGGAACAGAGTATCCTTGTAGTCACGCCGGGGCTTAGGGAGCCGTGCCGGATCCAGGGCATGGTCGTTCATAGGATTCATTTGTCCTCCTTTCGCAGGAGAACGGAAGATCTCCTGCTTTTCATGTTTTAATAAGGGAAAAGCATAGATCTTCTGAAATGAATAAGACTCTCCAGACGGCCGGAGCGGCCGGGAAAATAAGAAATATATGCTTTGTGCCAGTGTAGCACATCTGGAACGGCGGCGCAAGGGTGTACGGGATAAAATCACACGAATTTCCGCCATTTTCATCTTGGCCGGAAGAGCCATTCCGCCTTGCATTCATCCGGGGATGATGATAAAATTAGGGACGGACTAAAAACAAAAGAGCATTGGGAGGAACATGAGCATGGAAATGGAACAGCGTCTGCGGGACATCTGCCGCAGCTTTCGGATCCAGGGAAGCTATGTGGAATCTGAGCTGATTCCTGTGGGAAATGTGAATAAGACGTATAAGGTTACATACAGACGGGAGGAAGGCACACTAAAGTCGTACATTGTCCAGCAGGTCAACACATTTGTATTCAGAAAGCCCGAGCAGGTCATGCACAATATCGACCTGGTTACGGAGCATATCCGGGCAAAAAGCACCGAGGGGATCCCTCTCCACTTTCACCATACTGCCGACCGGAAAACGTATATTTTCGCAGACGACGGCTTCTGGCGGCTGTATAATTATATCCCGTCTGTGACGTATAACACATGCGAAAACACAGAAGTGCTCCAGCATGCCGGAGAAGCCTTTGGCCGTTTCCAGAAAAATCTGGCGGATTTTAATGCAGAACAGCTTTATGAAACGATCCCCAATTTCCACAACACGCCGGAACGGCTGAGGACGCTGTTTGAGGACGCAGAAAAAGATCCTCTGGGCCTGGCCGGGTCTGTGAGGGAGGAGCTTTCTTATATCCGGTCCGTCAGCAGCCAGGCCTGTGAAATGGCCCGGATGCAGAGGGAAGGCCGTCTCCCCATCCGGGTGACCCACAACGATACGAAGATCAACAATGTCCTTTTCGACCGGAACACCAACCGGGCTCTGACCATCATCGATCTGGATACGGTGATGCCCGGTCTTGTGGGCCATGATTTCGGCGACGCCATCCGGTTCGGCGCCAATTATGTGGCGGAGGACTCCAGGGAGTACGAAAAGGCTGGCTGCAGCATGGAGCTGTTCTCTGCCTTTACCAGAGGCTTTCTTTCCCAGACCCGGGATACCTTGACAACAGACGAGATCCGGACGCTGCCGCTCAGCGTGTTCACCCTGGCTGTGGAGCTGGCTTCCCGGTTCCTGGATGATTACCTTCTGGGAAACGTGTATTTCCGGACGGAATATCCGGAGCATAATCTGGTGCGGACCCGGTGCCAGTTAAACATGGCCAGGGATGTAATGAAAAAGATGGGGGAAATGGAACGGATCATCAGAGAGTGCGTGCAGGGATAGAGCTTAGGCCACAGAAAAAACCCTGCGTACCTCTACGAAAATTGAATAGGAATGGTTTAAAAGGGACAGGATCTATGAAAATGGGTTCTGTCCTTTTTGATTTATATGAAAGTTTTCTTTATTTTATTGACTTTTCTTGTATTTTTCTTTAAACTTATATTATATGACAATATTAGACAAAAAATAGAACACAAAGGAAGGCCTATGAATATTCTGAAAAATCTGCTGTTTTTTTGGGATAACCGGTTTCAGACAGAGGAAAACCAGGGGATCATTTTAAGCGGAGCCTATAAAATATCCTATATCCAGTCCCGGAGTCGTCTGACGGTCCAGAAAAATACCGATTATCTGGAATCCTTCTGGGGCGGATCCATATGGGACCATGCATTGGACTGCTTTGCCATTGTCGGTGATAACGGGGCCGGGAAAACCAGACTCATGAATCTCATTCTGGATGATCTTCGGCGGTTTACAAATGGAGAAGAAACAGGATCATGCATCATGGTTTTTGAAGGAACCGATCACGAAGAACAGGAGCGGCTGTTTGTATTTTATAGCCAGGCACTTGAAAAACCGAAGATCGATGCAGAGCAGGAGCTGCTGTTTGAATATCTTCCAGCCAGCCCGGATCACCGGTCTGGCCGCGGCAGGACTTCTGAAAAAACAGCTCTAAAAAATATGAAAACGGCATATTTCCATCACTCGCTCAGCTTTCATGATTTTGAAAACCTCAAAAAGTGCAGCTATGACTTCTCTCTTGGAAATCTTCTGTCAGGCCATTCCCAAATAGATTATGAAATGCACTATAACGGCCTGGATAAAAACCCGATCCGGATCTATTATGACAGAGAGCTTTATAAAATCGTTCATCTGCTCTGCAATTATCATCCGGAAGAGGCTCCAGAGCTGGAAATCCCCATTCCAAAGTACATTCAGATCGGTGCTGCCGATGTGAGTTATTTAGAAAGGTATATTTTCCGGGAACTGAAGAAGCATACTGCGTCCGGCCTTCCAGATGCTGACGAAAGACTAAAGCAGATGAAACGCATATTTCAAAAGCTTCCCGGGCTTTTCAGGCATTCCTGGAGCGCTTACATAGTAAGGGCTGTGCTTTTGGGCTGTATCAGGGAAGCATGCATACCTTCCGTGGTCCCGTCTCCTGCCAGAGTGGATCTGGAACGCCTGACAGATGCATATCTCTTATCGGAGGACTGCGCAGAGCGGTACGGACTCTTCGGATATGCGAAAAAATTTCTGGAAGAATTGGGGCAGGCCTTGATGGGACATTCCCTCATTGCTGTCCTTGTCATTCATCAGACCCGGGACTTCATCTCCTGGCTGGAAGAAAATGAGGCTGTGATCCGGAAGCTGGAAAATAAGGGAACGCCGGAGCTTTCGATCATACCCGGGCAGGAAAACCGGTTATTTATGGAAGAGCTTCTGCTCCATTATGAGGGACTGAGCTATGCCTTTCCGTTTTTAAGCTTTTCCTTTGGTGCTTCCTCCGGGGAAAATGCCCTTCTGTCGCTTTGGGCGGATCTGTATGGGATCTGGGAGGATTTAAAGAAGGAAAGCGGCAGAACCAACGGACAGACTCCGGATTGCAATACATTGCTCCTGATCCTTGATGAGGCTGATCTGTCGCTGCATCCCAGATGGCAGCGAATGTATATGAAATGGCTGACCGCTTTCTGCCGCAGGTACTTTCTTCCTATGATAAATATAAAGCTCATCATAACGACCCATTCGCCGGTCATATTGTCGGATTTTCCTCCTAACAGCGTCTGTTATTTAAGGAAGGACGATAACGGACATATATCCTCACGGACCGGCGGCATCCAGACCTTTGGAAACCACATCCATACGCTCTGCATGGACTCATTCTTTCTGGATGAATGCGGAACCATGGGGGCGTTTGCCCAGGAAAAGCTTGGAGCCATCGCTGAGCTGCTGCTGACACAGAGAAATGGCAATAATGAAATCCGTGATATAAAAACGATCATTTCCTATGTTGGAGAGGGACTTTTAAGAGAAAAGCTGGAGCATGCCCTGGAAGAAAGCAATGAAGGAATAAACTACACTATGAAAAAAACGCGGCGGACTGACCCGGCGCTTTCCTCTGCCCTTCAGCGACTGAAGGCGCAGCGGAGGGAGCTGGACCAGACGATCCGGGAACTGGAGGAGATGATCAATGATCCGGATATGGATTTCTAACAAAAACAGAGATCGGATCGAGCGCGAGTTTCTTGCAGACGCCAGGAATGCCCCCACAGGTCTTTTCCATACACTGGCTAAGGAAGAGGTGCGGAACCTCCTGGATGAGGTGTGTCCGGTGCTTTACCGCTGTCTGTATCATGATGACGCAGAGCATACGGTCAATGAAGCAGAGGTACAGCGGCTGCTTCTGGCAGACCGTTCTGCCCTTCAGGATTATATCTGGCAGTCCGGGATTATCAGGAAGCGTAAAAAGGAGCTTTTATCTGAGGCTTTCCGGTATGAAAATCTTTCTAAGCGGAAGATCTTGAACACGATCCTCCAGCTCATGGATGTTCCAGTATGCCCATATTGCAACCGCCAGTATACATTCACACTGGCCAGCGGAAAATCCAGGCCCCAGATGGACCATTATTATCCCAGGGACCTCTATCCGTATCTGGCCGTCTCCCTGTATAATCTGGTTCCCTGCTGCGCGGTCTGCAATACGGCCAAGGGGCCGCTGGACACCATGAAGGATCCGATCCTATACCCGTATGATGAGGGCTTCAGCTATGATATGGGTTTCCAGATCAAGGCGAAGAACGGCGACGACTGGGTGAAAATCCTCCACGACGGTACAGGAGAGTTTTCGCTGGGGGTTGAAAAAAGATTCCTGGCACCGCTAAAAAAGGAAGCTGTGGTAAAGAATCAGATGAAAGTCCTCCATCTGGATGAGCTCTATGACATGCATAAGGACTATATCCGCGATATCCTGAGACGGCAGGCCATGTACACGCCTGAAAGGATCAAGGATCTTTACGAACAATTTGATCACCTGTTCCGCAGCCGAGAGGAGCTGAAGCAGGTCCTGAGCGGTACGGATACTGATGAACGGGGCTGGGGGAAGCGGACCCTTTCCAAGCTTACCTATGATATTGTGAAGCAGCTGGAAAATGGCCATATCCGGATCGAAAAGCCTGGAGAGGAGAGGTGATGGAGGGAATCGTCTGGGGATCTGAGGCCCGGAGCTTGCCCGGTGGGCTGTTTATTCCATGGTCCGGTGTTTTCACAAAGATTTTATCCCGTACACCCTTGCACTGCCGTTTTAAGTGTGCTACACTGGCACAAAGCATATATTTCTTATTTTCCCGGCCGGTCCGGCCGTCTGGAGATTCTTATTCATTTCAGAAGATCTATGCTTTTCCCTTATTAAAATTTGAAAAGCAGGAGATCTCCAGTTCTCCTGCGAAAGGAGGACAAATGAATTCTATGAACGACCTTGTCCAGGCTCCGGCACGGCTCCCCAAGCCCCGGCGTGACTACAAAGACACCTTGTTCCGGCTTTTGTTTCAGGACAGGGACCGGCTTTTAAGCCTTTACAACGCGGTAAATGGAACATCTTACGATTCCCCGGAGGACCTGACTGTGGTGACCCTGGAAAATGCCGTGTACATGAACATGAAAAACGATGTGGCTTTTCTGGTGGACTTCCAGCTGAACCTTTACGAGCACCAGTCCACCTGGAATCCCAACATGCCGCTCCGTAACCTGTTCTACGCGGCAAAGGAATATCAGGTTCTTACCCGGGACCAGTCTCTTTACGCGCCCCAGCTGGTAAAGATCCCCACCCCGAATTTCGTGGTGTTTTATAATGGGGATAAGGAGATCGGGGATCCGGGGCTGGAGCTGAAGGTAAAGGTCTTGAAGATCGCACCCGAGAAGAACAAGGAGCTTCTGGACACCTACCAGGTCTTAAAAGAGTATATGCTCTTTGGGGAGCGGGTGAGGCTTCATGCGAAGACCATGGCGGTCCAGGAGGCGGTACACCGGGCTGTCACAGAATGCATCCGGGAGGGGATCCTTTCGGATTTCCTCTCCAGGAACCGAGCGGAGGTGATCGCAGTGAGTATATTTGAGTATGATGAGGAGCGCGAACTGGCGCTGATGCGGAAGGCCATCGCCTCCGAGGCACGGAAGGAAGGGATCGCAGAAGGACACGCGGAGGGCCATGCCGCCGGGCGTACTGAGGGACGCAGGGAAGGAATCCTGGAAGGACGCGAGGATGAGATAAAAAGCCTTATCCGCACTAAGCTTCAGAAAGGAAAGTCCATCTCCCAGATTGCAGATGAGCTGGAGAGGGATGAGGAGACGATAGAGAGAGTGATTCGGGGGATGGAAGAAAAAACGGATACGGTGTACTAAGTGAATCTCATAAGCTTGCTGATGCTGGTCTGCGAGGGCAGTCAGTGAGGCTCTATGCAGAACTTCACTGACTTGATGCCAGCTCAATACAATATGTTCTCATAACCACTTTCAAGCGAATAAGATTAAATCTGTATGCTCTGTTAAGAAAGATAAGGGAGACTACAAAGGACATAAAAGCTGCAACAAAATAAAGCTTATAAAAGAAAACAGGTAGCATTATAAAAAAGTACACAAACAGGCTCCTGCTCATACCATATAGCGACTGCATTCTGGATGCCTGGGCATGATTTTTTTTGCTTTGAATGTAATAATCACAGTAATTGAAAAAAAGTCTGCAAGTAGACCTTGTAGGCGTCAATGGAAGGTGTTTACTCTGGGCCCATTTTACATATAATTCCAGATACACCTCTTTTTCGTCTGTTTTCAGTTCTGAATTATCCAATAAAAAATTATCGCAAGGCTCTCCATTTTTCTTAAGCTTTTTATATAAAATCTTTTCTTGAGCCCAGTGTCCGGTTTCATGCAGCAGAATTCCGAGTAAATATGAGGCAATGATATAGATAATCAAGCTATGCCAAAATACCTGTTCATTCTCCTGGGTCATTCTATCTGGAAGAATGGGAATCAGTATAGTAATACCCACAAGTCCGGGAAATAATGTTCCCCAGAAATCATATAGCCCCAATTGGCTGAATAAACTGTCCATTCAGTATCTCCCCTTCCAGCCAACAGATGATTTAAGCTATTTACATTATAGCTTCGATACTAGATAAATTGCAAGAAAAATATAGCGTGAAATGATACTTAAAACGTGGATCCTCCCTTGTAAATCCACAATGTTATTAATTTAAGAAAAAGGATAATACCGGATATCCCTATTCCTCCCGTCTTTAGGAGTGTGAGGTGAGGCGGGGATAAAACAGCCACAAGGTGGTTTCTGTGTGTGAATCGATGAGACTGCTTTGGAGACGTGGTTCGAGATATGAAGACTTGGTAAAATGCGAAAGCCCCGGCTGATCAGCAGAATTGTATGTTATAAGACCGCTGATTGCCCGGGGCTTTGGAGAGATAGAAAATTTTATTTTGCAAAATACTCTTTGATATTCTCGACAACGAAAATAATATCCTTTTCTTCCATATACGGATGCATGGGCAAGGATAGAACGGTCTGGCACAGCATTTCTGTTACCGGGCACTCCTGATATACAGTAAGATCCGCAAAAGCCTCCTGTTTATGCATGGGTTTGGGGTAGTATATCATGGTCGGTATTTCTTTTTCCTTTAAAAATGCCTGAAGACCATCTCGCGTTTCCCGATTCTCCAACTGAATCGTATACTGTGCCCAACTGGATAAATATCCATCAGGTATTACAGGCGTTTTTACAAGATCCTTTAACAGCTCTGTATATTTTTCCGCTACATGATTTACAGCATCCAGTTCATATTCACAAAAAGCCTTGAATTTTGGCAGAAGAATGGCGGCCTGAAGTGTATCAAGTCTGGAATTCCAGCCGATACGTACATTGTCATACTTAAACGAGCCTTTTCCATGCACACGGATGGATTCCAGATAGGCAGCTGTTTCATCATCATTGACAAAAATAGCTCCCCCATCCCCGTAACATCCTAATGGCTTCGCCGGGAAGAAAGAGGTGGTAGCCATATCTCCAAAAATCCCGGCCCGTTTCTTTCCGATCATACCACCAAATCCCTGAGCACTGTCCTCCAGAATCTTAAGTCCATACCGGTCCGCTATTTCCCGAATCCTTGGATAGTTTGCTGGTAAACCAAACAGATCTACAGTAACAATTACACGAGGGGTCAGTCTCCCTTCTTCCAAGACAAGGTTAATCGCTTCTTCCAGACGATCTGGATCCATATTAAAAGTATCTTTGTCCACATCAACAAAAACTGGAGTCGCTCCTTCAAAGGAGATGGTCTCACCGCTGGCAAAGAAAGTAAAATCCGGAACAAATGCAGCATCCCCCTCTTTAATATCCCAGGCCATGAGAGCCATGGAAAGGGCATCCGTTCCGTTCCCACAGGTAATGCAGTGCTTTACGCCTGTGTATTCTGCAAGCTGGGTTTCCAGTTCCTTTACCTGGGGGCCGCTGATGAAGGAGGAGGAGGTGATAACGGTTTGAATCTGAGCATCGATGGACGTTTTTAAAGCTTCGTATTGTTTTTTTAAGTCACGAAATTGCATATGCTTCCTCTTTTCCATGTTTATTGTGGTGATATGAAGATATTATTAGAGTACATATACTCTTTTAAATTAAACATATCCGTAAAACGATAAAGTGGTCCAATTTCAAGTAAATAGTTACTAGAATTCTCTGCGGTAAAAGGTAAGTGCCTAGTTTCTTGTAAAGACTGATAGGAAAATATATAACCCATAATACCGCCTATTAGTTCCCCTTATAAGGTATATAATTCCTTCGCTAACCATGATATTAATAAGCAAAGATATCCTTAGTTATTGTTATTCTACCTGTTCATCTATTTCCTTAACTCTAAGTTTTTACAGGGTTAATATTCTACAAAAAATTATCAGAGATCACATCCTCTATTTATATCATTTATGTTTATAGACATGTTATTTTTCACTAATTCTATATATTGATTTGCTAAAGCATAATTAACGCTACTGCATTGAGTTTTACATTTTTTATAGTCTTCTATATTATCCACACAATAATACCATATAGGGTTTAATCCACCATAATATTGTTTTTCCAGTATTTCATTTTGATTTAGAATATATTTTTTTACAATATTTCTAGTATTAATAGATAGAAAACGTGAAAAAAAACTCCGTATACTTCTCCTGATTTTACTTTCTTCACCTTCTCTCGGGATAATTACGTCCATTAATTCTTTCATTAAACTAGTAATTGTATATTGATATAAATTTTGATTAATCCTATCTTTCAATGAAATGGTTTCCCAAAATCTAAAATATTCATAATCCGCAAATGGCAACCACCAATCGTATCCAAAAAATTCATATGTCCTTACAGAGTTAACTATAAATTTTGCTGTTCTCTCATATAACCACCAATTTTCGTATATAGATGCAGAATTATATACTCCTTTATATGTTTTCATTGCATCACTAACGATTTTCCTATACCGTTTTATTTCTTTCCTGGATAGTATTTTTTCGGTAAATAAATAATCAACAATTGCAGCAGCAGCTTTTTTATAATCAATCTTTTCAACTTTATATAGTTGTTTTTTTCGATCACTACACTCACCGCTAAGAATATCCCCAACGTGTCCAGGGACGAAAATACTATCTTCTGGAATCATCTTATGGTCTTTCATGTATTTAACAGCATACCAATCCTGCATATGAGGAACGGAAGACATTTTTCCGGCATACAAAAAATATTGGGCATATTCTTTGGTCTGAACCACAGATTTATAATCTGATGGAGATGCTTGAATATAAATCCAATTTAGATTGAGATTTTCTGCAACAAGTCTACTTAATTGTACATCTTTGCTTTTCACATCTCCATATGTAAATGTGACTATATTTTCATAATGCATCTTTTTGAGCATCATAGCAATTAATCTTGAGTCATACCCACCGCTGAGGGGAACAACTAAAGATCTCCCATTAGCATATCTAATCAAATTTTCAAATACTAAATTAAGCACAGACTCATGATTCTGATACAAATCATAATACATATTTTTTTCTGGTAAGAGATAGTGTAAACGATCATATCTAGTAATTGATAATTTATTATTACAAAATACTAATTTTTCTCCTGCTTCTAGTTGTTTAACTCTACTAAATAGTGTGGACTTTTCCATAGTAAAAGAAACTAGTTTAAAATCCTCTAATTTACTTTCCTCTAAAAAATCCCCTATTTCCTTCGCAATCCAACATGGATCATCACTAATATACAAATTCTTGTTTTCATAAGCATAAAAAATCGGACAACTTCTAACTCTATCCACAAAACATAGCGCTAAATCTTGTGTAATATAATATAAAGCAAAAAAACCTCTCAATTTTTTTTCATGATTACTTACAATGTAGTCTATTAATTGATCAGCATTTACTTCATCAATATAATCTGTTTCAAGAAACACTTTTCCTTGAACAATTAAATTTTTGTATCTCAAACATTTAGATCCATAATAATCGAAAATTTTACTAATTATCATTTTACATCATCCCTTATATTCTTAACTAAATCAAGCAAAAACCATATACCACACAAAATCGAAATTAAAAGGACTATATAATTATTTATGAACAACGAAACAACTGGGAAAATAAGATATTTTATCTTTCTTTTTATTATTGATAAAAATAATTCTTTAACTTCCTTCGGTCTAATATCTACAAAAGACATGATATAGGTGCTATTAAAAATCCACATAATAGCACCAGCACCGCCAAACAAAGCAATTGCAAACATGGGTTGACCACTATATCCTCCGATTACTAAAGACAAAAAGCGGACGATCAGCATGATTATATTAACACAAAGCCCTTCTTTTTGCCTATTCATTGTCACATACAGATTAGACACTGGAGAACCTACAAAAACCGCTAAAATCCATAAACTTAATAATCGAGCATAATATCCAGTGGTTACCCACTCTTTTCCAAAGAATACGGTAAAAATCCATGGTGCTGCAATACCAACTAGTATCACTGGAACCAAACCAATCTCTAGCAGTGTTTTCACAACTTTCAATGTTAAATTTTTCTTATCTTCAAGAGTATTTTGAGCATTTATCTGCGGATAAAATGCCTGCGCTACGGCTCCTCCTACTAAACTAACAGGCATGTCCAATATTTTATACGCAAGACTATAATAGCCTACAATGTTAGAGTTGAAAAAAAACGATAACATTAAAGATGGAAGTGAAAACGATAATGTGTTTAATAATGCAGTCCAGGACGCAAATAGAGGAAACTCTCTATATTTATATGCCTCCTTTCTTATATCTTTTATAGTTATCTTCTTTATATCACAATAATTTTCTTTTAGAATATTAACAAATAAAATTAATGTAGTTATACTCAATGACAGCGTATAACCTAAAATCATTCCCATACCACTATTTTTTGCTATAAATAATGAAAGAATGATTTCAATGCCAATTGTCAAAACTGTGTTTACAATCTGCCTATTAGCTAAATATTTAAATTTCCCCTCCCTTGTATACCAATAGTTACATATAGAAAATATTCCTGATGAAAAAATATAAATAAGAAATAGTAAAGCAAATAGACAACTATTATTTATCTTGAAACTTTTAAAAATATTTTTTTGCGAATATAGTATAAATAACGCTACATTTCCTGTAATCAAGCAACATATTGAAAAACTCAAGCATAAAAGAGCCAATGCATACTCTTTTTCTTTTGGTATAACTAATGCCAATTCATATCTTAAGCACATAAAAACTGAAAATATAGAAGTGATAGAAGTAAAAACTCCTAGCTCACCAAACGCCTCTGGAGAGTAAATTCTAGTTAAAATAGGAGAACTTATGATAGAAACACTTTGTGCCAATAATGTGCCTGATACAAGTAAAATAATATTCTTAATAAATCCTTTTGAGGATAGCATTCTTTTGGTTATTTTCATAAATCACTTTTCCATCTCAATCTAGGACCATAACTTAACGCAATCATAATTAATATCAAAAGTATAGTAAGCGCATTATAGAAAATATCCACAAAACCTCCTTGTACAAATGTCATTAATAATTGCATCATTTCCACGTAAAAAAATATTGTTACAGGAGTTTTTCTGGCCTTTAAGACAATAAACATAAATATTGCAATTATTACTCCGAAGATAATCGGAGCGACTAATACACCGATAATTCCAAAATTAGCGTATGCCTCTCCTACAAATAAAGTATTCATAACCCCAGCTGTGCCTTCCGCAACAGCTTCTGGTGAATATATCTCCATAACGATTCTACCAGATCGTTGAAAACTTGCATTCTCAAATATCCATTTAAACTTGGAGGAAAAACTTGCACCATTTAAAAATGGTATCTTTTGGGGAAAGGCATCTATATGTAAAAATAATGTTGCAACTTGAGTAAATAAAATACGTCCAATGGGTCCAAAATATAATGTTAATATATTTCCCCCCTCGTTTAAAACCACTATATATATATATATAATGAATACCATAGCAACTGTTATATATGGAATGATTTTTTTTATGCTATGAATATGACCTAGCATTACTTCTATAATATAGAAATAAAACAAATAGTAAATAACAGGGGCTTTAGAAAAATCATAGGTTTTTGCTAAAATACTTGCGACAAACAGAGGAAGAAATAATAAATACCATTTCCGTTCTTTTTTAGTTCTAGCAACAATAAACACAAAATATGACATTGCCGGTGTCAAAAAGGACATACCAAGATTTTTGATATATTCATTACCGGCAAATTCCCGTGCATTTTCGATGCTTGCAGTACCTACATTTATCTTGTCTAAAACCATGGAAAATAATGGAATATATCCAATATTTAGAAATGTATAAACTACGGCTCCAATAGCAGGTATAGAAAACAATATCGTTAGCAAAAAAAGACGATTTGTATTATAGCCTAACTCTGTTTTCTTTTTTATATAAGCTATAATCTCGTTTTTTATTCCTCTTTTATATAAACAGGCATTTATCATCGCTATCACAAAAGGGAGCATTAAAAGTGTATACACTAAAATGTAATATGTTTTTTCAATATTCCCTTTATCAAACATTTTGACAATCAGATAATGTTTTTGTGCTCCTAAATAAATTAAAGAGGCCCCTACTATATCAAAAAAAAACAAATTATAGAACATGAAACTAAATATATTGAGATCCTTTAAACTAAGACTCCCCCCTGCAAACTTGAATAGAAGTATAAATAAAGATATAGTTAACAGCACTATTAATATTTTCATAAATATAATCCTTATATGATGATATTTAAAAATTTATCTATTTTAAATCCAAAGATACTTTTTTTACTCGAGTTGTCCACATATTATCTTTTTTTGTTTTAAGGCATTTACATTTTTTTTTCTCGATATCTTTTGGGTTTTGTATTAAAAAATTGATCTTTGTTTGGATTTCTTTGAAATTATAGGTTATACTCCAACCAATATCATTTTTTTCTACAAAATCCCCTATTGCGGTATCCTTAGTTGCAAGTATCGGTTTTAACCATGATAAATATTCAAATGCCTTATAAGGCATAGCAAACTCTCTATATATATCCGGCTTAAACATCAGCGAACAGATATCCGCTTCCAAATAATATTTTTCCAAATCTTTACCATTGTCATGAACAATATGAATATTTTTGCATTCGTTATATTTCCCTAAAGTATCTTGGTTTGCATTCCATTCTGCCTCGCGACAACATATTGTCATTTCACAATAAGGAATGTTCTTGACAGCCTCTAATATTTCTGATATTTGATATTGCCCGCCTAATCCACCAACGTAAAAAATGCGAAGGGGTTCCCTTGTAAAATCTCGTCGAACACTTTTAATAGAAGCATCAATATTTTGCTCTTCGCATCCCGGAGGCAATGTATCTAATTTATTCTGTAATTTCTTTTCGGACAAGTATGCATATATTCTTTCGTTAGGAACATATAATTTATCCAGCAACAAGCTGTAACATAACAAATCATAGCGATAGGCCATAAGAGCCCCCAAGTATTTAATTCCATGTACTTTTTCCTTGTATATTTCAAATTTCCAATAAATATCTCTGTAAAATAAACCTATTTTTATGCCGTTTCGTTTACAAAAATAGAAGAAAGAAAAGTCCAGAAAAGGGTGTGTTGGCATATGATGAGGTTCTGTAAGACTAGTAGGCATGGTACTACTTTCAGAATATAAAAAATCGTACTTTGTTCCATGGTTAATTTTGTCCTTTATAACTCGAATCATTGCCTTTCTTTCATTTGCATAACCTGAAACCACTGCTACTTCATATCCAAGCCTCTTAAATGCCTGAAGCATTTTTTGCGGTCTTATTCCAGATGCAGATTTGGCATTGGGATCCAACGGAATAGGAATATGATAAATACAGTTCATGTTCTTGGGGTCTCCTTTCCACAATACTAAAAAATAGAATCTATACTAACTTTTTGTATCTGTTTTCGTATCAACTGAAATGTATCCATATAATTTTAGCATAATATCCACATTAATAATCCAACTATAATTTTCTATAACTCGTTTTCTTCCATTTTTCCCTAACTGGGACCGATATTCTTTCGCATAATACAGCTTTGATAAAGCATAGGCCATCTGTTCAGGGTGATCCTTACTTATTATGTAACCCGTAATATTAGGTTCTATTACCTCACGAAATCCATCTACATCCGTAGCTATTACCGGTACCTCACACGCCATAGCCTCCACCGCAGCAACTCCAAAGCTTTCACTATTCAAACGACTTCCAAAACAGCACACATCCATCTGATTCAAGGCAATGGGAACCTCATTATTAGGAATAAAACCACAAAAAGTAACTTGATCTTGAATCCCTTCATCCTTACATAATTGGCGTAATTCCTGTTCAGACTCTCCTCTTCCATAAATTAATAATCGAACTTCCTCTTTTTCTGGAATATCCCTATAAAAAATTGCAAAAGCTTTGATAATTGTATCTATTCCATATTTAGAATCTAAAGTTTTTACTGTTCCTATATTGAACCCCGAATGCAAGACCTCTGGCATTTTCTTAAATTTTTCTATGTCAACACCAAAAGGGGTCACATTAACTGCCACATCACCAATTAATTTTCCTACCTGTTCAGCCATAATGTGACTTGTAGACGCCAGGTACTTGGCATAAAGGAGATTTTTCTTTATGATTTCCATTTTCCATTTACTTTGATATGGGAAATCATAAACATCACTTCCCCAGACCGACAGTAAAACATTTGGAATCCGGGCAATTCTAACTAAGGTACCGTAGCCGCTGGCATAATGTGCATTTACAACATCTGGACGGCACTGATTATAAATTTTTTTCATTTCTAACGCATTTAAATAGTACCCTTTTGTGCCTGCAACAGGTAAGTAAAGAACTTTAGCTTTTTCATTGATTTTATTCGCTTCCTCCCTATGATTTGGCAAGGATACAAGAATAACCTCTTGTTTCCTCTCCACCAAAGCATTTACCCAGCGTACAGTATGAACACTATTTGCAGCAGATATAAACAATACCTTCATATTTTATGACTCCCTTATCGGATTCCCTTCTTCATCTATCTTCCCAACCACCTTTGCCGGCACTCCAGCCACCAGCATATAAGGCTTCACATCCCTTGTCACCACAGCTCCTGCGGCCACCATCGCATACTCCCCGATTGTATGCCCACACACAATCGTTGCGTTCGCACCAATACTGGCTCCATGCTTTACAAGCGTTTTCTTATAACCTGTACTTCCCTTCGGAAACTCTGCCCGAGGCGTCAGATCATTCGTAAAAACACAGGAGGGGCCGCAAAAGACCCCATCCTCTAACTCTACACCTTCATAAACAGAAACATTATTTTGAATTTTAACGTTATTTCCAATGATTACATTATTAGAAACATTCACATTCTGTCCCAGAGAACAGTTCTTTCCAATCCGGGCCCCTTTTTGGATATGACAGAAGTGCCAGATCTTCGTTCCTTCTCCGATTTCTACATCATCATCAATATAGCTGCTCTCGTGAACAAAATAATCATTTCCCATTAAAACTCACCTTCCATATCTGTACTTGCAAAGTTTTCTAATGGCAGCCTTACAGCATGGCCTTCCTTCTGACTCTTATATATCGCCAGTACCAGCTCCAATGCATCCCGTCCGGCATATGCGTCTACATATGGCTTCCGGTCATTCTGGATCGCATCAATCATGTCTGCAAACAGGCTGGTATGACCGTTTCCATATACGTTGCTGGTTTCCTCCTGAAGTCCTTTATTTTTTGTATCTGCCTCAGATTCGTCCGCAAAATCCCAGACATCAATATTATTTGTAGAGGTCCCGCCGATTTTCACAGTACCCTTTTCCCCGAAGATATACAGGGTTTCTTCCAGATTCTTTGGATATACATTTGTGGTCCCCTCAATCGTGGCAATCGCCCCATTTTTAAATTTTACAACTGCCATTCCCACGTCCTCAGCTTCCAAATAATCATGGAACTGCTGACGTGTCTGTCCATATACCTCCTCAATCTCACCGCCGAAAGTCCAGCGGAGAAGGTCGATTCCGTGGATACACTGGTTCATCAGTGCGCCGCCATCCTGCGCCCATGTTCCGCGCCAGGGAGCCTGATCATAATATCCCTGATTCCGGTTCCAGCGTACATGGATAGATCCATGAGATAAACGTCCAAAACGTCCTGCTTCTAACGCATGTCGCATTTCCTGTACAGCGATGTTGAACCGGTTCTGATGGCACGCGCTTACCTTCACATGCTTTTCTTCGGAACGCTGGATGATTTCATTGGCATCAGAAATACTCATAGCCATAGGCTTTTCAATGATCACATGAACTCCATGGTCGATACAGAAAAGAGCGATCTCCGCATGGATCCCGCTTTCTGTCGCAATACTGACCAGGTCCGGCTTTACTTCCTGTATCATGCTCCTATAGTCTGTATAGCGCAGGATAGACATGTCGTTCTGTAACTCGTGCTTTGCAAGAAGTACTTCCATATGCTCTGGTACCACATCACAAACAGCCGAAATCTCTAACTGGTTATTTACCGCTGCCTTCATATGATTTGTGGCGATCCGTCCACATCCAATCAATGCGTATCTCATCTGCTTTCTCCCTCCATGATTTCAATGATCCTTTCTGCACTACGACCATCCCCAAAGGGCTGATATCCCAGATCTATTTTCTGTGTATTCCCTAATTTTTTCAGAATATCTGAAGCCAGAGGCCTGGCTAACTGATTCCTATTCTCCACCATAGTCTGAGGCCAGATGACCCGGTCAAATACTGTCACACACTGCTTTCCGGCAAAAAAAGCCTCACACTGAAGACCGCCAGAATCCGTGACCACCTTTTCACAATGTTTTAAAAGCTGAATCGATTCCAGATATCCCACCGGCTGGGTCAGGACCACATGTTCAAACTGATATTCTCTGCAAAGCCTTTCTGCCCGTTCCCGGTTCCTTGGATGGACCGGATAAATTGTTGGCAGCTCCAGGCTATTCATAGCCCGCAGGATTTCTAAAAGAGGCTGGTCATCAAACGTATTTTCCTGCCGGTGGCAGGTAAGATAGTAATACTGATCCGGAATCACGATTGGATTTCCGCACAGATCAAAAATTTCTGCTTTCTCCCTCTTCCACGGAACTCTGCTTCCATAAAGGAAGGAATCATACATAATATTTCCCACAGCGTAAACGTGTTCTTTGATTCCCTCTTTTTTTAGATTTTCCACCTCGATTTCTGTCGGCGTGAAGAGGAGCTGGGAAATGTGATCCGTTACAACACGGTTGACTTCCTCCGGGTTAGATAATGTGCCCATACGGACCCCGGATTCCACATGTGCGATCTGAATTCCCAGCTTCACAGCCGCCAGTGCCCCAGCCATCGTAGAATTTGTGTCGCCATATACCAGTACCCAGTCCGGCTTCTCCTCAAGGAGTACTTCTTCGATACCTGCAAGCATAGCGCCTGTCATCTTTCCGTGTGTTCCACCAGAAATCCCCAAATTATATTTGGGCTTTGGAATCTTTAATTCCTCAAAAAACACATCCGACATATTCGCGTCAAAATGCTGCCCTGTATGGACAAGGATTTCTTCATGTTTTCCTGTGATTGCCCTGGAAAAAGCCGCAGCTTTGATAAACTGCGGCCTTGCTCCAATAATTGTGACGATTTTCATTTCAATACCTCAATCTTCTTTACAGTCTCCAGAAACTCATACCACTGGCACGAAGCTCATCCATACGGTAAAGGCTCTTTACATCGATCAGAACCTTCTCTTCATCGGCCAGTCCATCTTTAAACAGTGTTTTGATCTCCATCATAGACATAGAGCGGTATTCATTATGTCCCACAGCTATGATCACGCAGTCTGCCTTCGGAAGCTCCTTAAATTCCGTAAGCTCCACCCCATACTCCCTCTTTGCCACATCCGGATCCGCCCAGCAATCCGACACGATAGGATTGATATCAAATTCTTTCAAATGGTTTATGATGTCAACTACCTTGCTGTTCCTCGTATCCGGGCAATTCTCCTTAAAGGTGATACCCAAAATCACCACAGTTGCTTTTTTCGGGGCCATACCGGCCTCGATCATCTGCTTGATAGCGGCATCCGCCACAAAAGCTCCCATACTGTCGTTAACTTTGCGTCCATTGAGAATGATCTGGCTGTGATACCCCAGTTTCTCTGCTGCATTGGTCAGATAATAGGGATCCACGCCAATGCAGTGGCCGCCCACAAGGCCCGGACGGAATCCCAGCGCATTCCACTTCGTATTCATACCTGCCAGGACCTCATCTGTATCGATCTGCATCTTATCGCAGATCATGGCAATCTCATTCATAAATGCGATATTGATATCCCTCTGACTGTTCTCAATCACCTTTACTGCCTCAGCGGTTTTAATGGTAGATACCGGGAAGGTACCGGCTTTAATGACGATATCGTACACTTTCTTGATCTCCGTTGATGATTCTTCATCCATACCGGAGACGATCTTCTGGATTTTGGTCAGCGTGTGAACACGGTCTCCAGGATTGATCCGTTCCGGGGAATAGCCGATTTTCCAGTCCACGCCACATTTTAATCCAGATTCTTTTTCAATGATCGGAATACAGATATCCTCTGTCACACCGGGGTAAACCGTAGATTCAAACACAACAATCGTTCCCGGCTGCATATTTTGTCCCACCAGGGCAGAAGCACCTTTCACTGGTTTCAGATCTGGGCTGTTATCATCTTTGACCGGTGTAGGAACAGCCACAATAATGAATTTTGCCTCTTGGAGACGCTTAGGATCTGCTGTAAAATCTACCGTCGTATTCTGAATTGCATCCCCGATCTCATTGGTGGCATCAATGCCATTTTTATATTCATTGACCCGCGTTTCATTGATGTCAAATCCAATGACCGGGACATGCTTTGCAAATTCAACAGCAATGGGCATGCCTACATAACCTAAACCCACCAGTGCCAGTTTCTCTTTTCCAGAGATTAAATCATTATAAATTCCGTTAAACTTCATATTTTCTCCTTAAAATAAAGCTGCAAAATCTGCAGCTAATTTTTCATAGGTAAAATGCTCTAAAACTGCTTTTCGTCCATTTTTACCCAACCGTTCACGTTGTTCTGGATTCATATGGTATAGACATAAAATTCCATTTCGCAATGCGTTTATGTTCTCTGCTTCTACAGATACTCCGCAATTATATTCAGCAATATAGTTATTGGGTGCAGCTACCGCATATAAAATCGGACGTTCGGACATCATGGAATCAAACAGCTTATTCATACAGATTCCAAAACGGAACATATCATTTTTCAAAGCTCCAACATATAACACATCTGTATTTGCTACTAAGTTGGGGATGGATGTCTTAGGAACTGGTGGCAAAAAAGAAACATTGCATCCTGGTTTATTTAGGGCCAGATATTCTAATTCTTTTTTCTGAGGGCCATTTCCTACAAACACAACCGCAATTTTTTTGTTATTAATAGACTGGACAGCCTGTATCAGATGTGTTAATGCATACGCTTCCGTATGGCTTCCAAAAAAACAGATAATAAATTTCCCATCCTTTTTTAAGGATTCAAAGACTTCCGTATGTTCTTTTGGAAGGGGAGTTGGATGATCCCACTCCGATTTTACAATACCATTCGATACGACCGAAAAATGATCCTTGGGCATTCCATGCTGCATAAAATATCTGTCCGCATTGGGCAATAGGGAGACTATGCGGTCTGACTTTTTACAGAAGGAATTTTCCGCAATCTGCATTAATATAACAAATGGATTTGTCTTTTTCATGTGACCTAATTCAATTAGGGTAATTGGCCACATATCATGAACCTCATGTATAAGCTTAATATCCTTTAAGCAATATTTCCGTATCCTTTGTCCAGCATAGGTATCCAATGGATAGGTAGAGGAGGTGATGACCACATCCGGTTTCCATTCCCTCGCAATCACTTTTGCCTTCAGCCATATTTTTCCAACAAAACGGAACATCGTTAGGGCACGCCGCACTCCATTTCCGTCATAGTCTCCGGTCCGAAGCCAGTGATAACGGATCCCATCTATTTCTTCTATCTGCCAGTCCCTCTGTACTTTTGGATTTTTTCTACGCAGATGGGAATAATCGGCTGCAATGATATCAACCTCATGGCCTTGTCGGATCCACTCCCGGGCCATATAATAAGGCCGGAATTCCATTCCCATTTCCGGACTGCCAGCATAATGATTTATCAATAAGATTTTCATCTAAATATAAGTCCTTTCCGTCCATCGCGCAGAGAGCCTCTTAAATTACCGCCGCTACTGTTTTAAAAAGCACCTGTACGTCTCTTAGGATAGACGTTTTCTTTAGCTCTATAAAATTCCACTTCATCTTCTCCGGCAGTATCTTCTCCACATAAACCCGGTCGGCCTCCTCTCCACAGACCCCCTGCAGCAGCCGTTCCTCGTCTTTATAGCAGATACTGGCCATAGAGGTCACTCCTGCCGGCAGCAGCAGTGTGGCGTACATCTCATCCGTATATTCCTTAATAAATTTTGGTACCTCCGGCCGGGTCCCCACAAAAGTCATTTCACCCTTCCAGATATTGATCAGCTGCGGAAGTTCGTCCAGGCGGCATCCCCTGAGAAAGGAACCGGCCCGTGTGATCCTGGGGTCCTTCCCGACCGTCACCTGGCTTCCGATCCGGTCTGCGTTGACGACCATGGTCCGGAACTTATAGATCTCAAAGGGCCTTCCATACTGGGTGATCCGTTTCTGGCGGTAGAATACAGGACCTTCCGAGTCCATCCGGATCCAGATCCCGAGTCCCAGCAGGACTGGGGAGAGGAGGATGAGCATGACACTGGATATGGAAAAGTCAAACAGCCGCTTTAGATACAGGCTGTACCGTTTTTTTTCCAGTGCCTTGTAGTAAGGACGCACCGCATCGGTCCTCATGAATTCCGGAAGCTCTTCCCAGCGCCTTAACATGTCCCCTTCTCCCTTTTCTGGATATACGGCTTCACAACGCTGGCGTAGGTTTCTGCCACATATGTAACCTCCGCATCCAACAGTTTTGTGTGGAGCGGCAGCGTGATCTCATTTACAAAGTGTCCATATGCATTGGGGTAATCTTTCATATCAAACCCCATATTTTTATATGCAGTCATCATCGGAAGCGGTTTGTAATGGACATTGCAGGCGACACCTGCCTCCGCCATCTTTACAATGATCTCCTGCCTCTGCTCCAGGCTGATCCCCGGGATCCATGTCAGATACAGATGACCGGACGATGTACAGCCGCTGGTGTAATGCTCCAGAGTGCCCACTCC
>UMKM01027900.1_pt1 | contig 42541 bp, 43 predicted proteins | sample 1966331 | NCBI WGS metagenome assembly UMKM01 (sample SAMEA4836176, study PRJEB28245) | human gut metagenome | biome: gut microbiome; material: fecal sample | place: Denmark | collected 2008 | reverse complement strand
AAGCGAGAATGCGGTGGGTTATCCCTTCCGGCCGCTCTCCGTGGGGCATTACAACAAATGCTTCCCGGCGAATGCGCGACTGCGTCATTTGTACAAAAATAAAAAAACAGATGGCAAAACGAAACGCTTCGTTGCCAGCCAACTGTAAAAATTTTTCAGTTTTATTTGTCTTTGCGACACATACACTATTGGTGCAAACGCAAGTTTACGAAAAAGGAGTGTATTCGCAATGGCAAGCAACAAGAGTGTTGTGCCCGAGGCTAAGGAAGCCCTGAACCGTTTTAAGATGGAAGCTGCTTCTGAGGTTGGTGTTTTTTTGCATTAAAATTTTTCAAAACGCCCTATTTAAGCCACTTTCAAGACTCGAAAAATATGTATAGTGGGCGGTCAAACACATTAAAAACATAAAATTAACGAAAAAAGGTCTACATACCCATTAGAAAAAGCGTTGAAGAAAGCAAAATCTTCAGCGCTTTTATGATTATACTTGAAATAATTATACTTTGTGGTATAATTATATACAGAGATACAAATACTATCTTGGGAGGTCGGATATAATGAAAAAATTTGTTGACAGATTTCAAGAACTTGAAACGCTTGAAAATGAATATAACAGCAATTCATCTTCCTTCGTTGTACTTTACGGCAGAAGAAGAATCGGAAAAACAGAACTCTTAAATGAGTTTTCAAGAGATAAAAAATGTATCAGATTTCTTGCAACAGAAGAGTCTGAAAAGATGAACAGAGAAGCATTTTCATCAATTGTAAGCGAATACACATCAAATCCGCTTGTTAAAAAAGCAAGCCTTTCGTGGGAAGAATTGTTTGATTTTATAATAGATTATAATACAGACGATAAAAAACTCATAATCATTGACGAGTTTCAATATATAGGCAAATCGAATCCGAGTTTTATCTCTGTGCTGCAAAAAATATGGGACACGAAGCTTAAAAATAATAATGTTATGCTTGTATTATGCGGTTCGTTGATAAATATGATGTACAGCCAAACCCTGTCATACGACAGTCCGCTTTACGGAAGAAGAACAAAGCAAATCAGATTAAAGCAAATTCCGTTTAAGTATTACAAAGAATTTATTGACAGCACGGATGAAAAGTTTTTAATCGAAGCGTATTCCGTCACCGGCGGAGTTCCAAAATATATAGAAATGTTTGAGAGCAGCGACGACATCTATACTGCCATTAAAAATTCTATTTTGAATTCTCAAAGTTACTTATATGAGGAGCCTGAATTTTTATTAAAAAATGAAGTTCAAGAGGTCGGAAGTTATTATTCAATCATCAAAACAATAGCCTGTGGCTGCGAACAGTTAAGCGATATATCAAATGCGTTAGAAATAAAGGCAACGAATCTGCCAAAATACTTAAAAGTTTTAATTGACCTTGATATTATAGAAAGGGTTGTTCCAATAACGGAAGATAAGCCCGAAAAAAGCAAAATGGGGCTTTATAAAATCAAGGATAACTATATAAGATTTTGGTTTAAGTTTGTATACCCTTATAAATCATACATTGAAAGCGAGCACATAGATTTTGTTCTTGATAAAATCAAAGAGGGATTTATAAAAAATCATGTTGCCTATGTGTATGAGGACATTTGCAAAAATCAATATCTTCCTGAGTTGATTATCAAAAACGCTTTCGGTTTCACTCCCACAAAAATCGGCAAGTGGTGGGACAGAAAAGATACAGAAATTGATATTGTCGCAACAGATAATTCAAACAACATCATCTTCGGCGAATGCAAATATACCAAAAAACCGCTTGATGTTAATGTGTATTATGATTTGCTTGAAAAAGCAAAAAAAGTAAATTGGAATAAGCAAAACAGGAATGAGTACTTTGTATTCTTTTGCATTAACGGCTATACGGAAAAAATGCAAAACCTTGCAAAAGAAAATTCAAATATTGTTTTGTATTGAAATAAATACAAGTCTTGCAAAACAGCACTGATGCTTAATTGAGCATTGGTGCTGTTTTTCTTTTCACCAAAAAATCTATGACAATCAAAATTCATTGTATTATTGAAATAGAAAGTGAGGTTATGCCTTATGATTGCAAAAATTTTAATAATGCTTGTTATTTTTCTCATTGTCAACTTAATTGTTGATGTGATTTGTAAAATAAACATTACACTTTTGAGTGTGCTAATAAAAGCACTGTGCTTTTTTAGGGGTTTTGTACTTACTGATAAATTGACGGCAAACGTAAAACTGGAGGTTGTATATGAATGATAATAATGAAATATGGAAAAATGCCCTTGAAATTTTAGAAAATGCTAATAACAAAACGGCATTTAATCTTTGGATCAAACCAATTACGGTTAAATTTGACGGAAATACAGCATATTTGTTTTTTACTAATTCTCTTAGTAAAAACATTGCCGAGAATATGTTGTGCGAAAGCATAGAGAAAGCAATTAAGATTTCTTCAAACGGAATCATTAAAAGTTTTAAATATATGGAGGTTAATAAAAATGAATAGCACAACTACACCAACAGTGCAAACTTACGAAAATGAATATATAAATATTTCATTTTATGGCGATGAGGTTGAATGCAAGGTATTAGCCATATATCGCTTTATGGACAACGATTATCTGCTTTACGGTTTTGAAAATGGCGAAAAACTCAATGTTTATGCCGGAATAGTAAAAAGCACTAACGATATTACTTATCTGGAAGAGCTTAAAACAGAAACTGAATTAGAAATTGCAAAAACAGTAATTGATAAATACTACAATGAATATTTCAAGGAGGAAAATTAAATGAAAAGCAGAAAAACAAAAATAGAAACCGTTATAGGTGCTCTCATCAGCACCATTGCGGCAATGGGACTTTTAATTTTTAATGGATTTATCATTGATGATGTTCAGTTTGTTAATGAAACATTAGCCGTTTGTATTATGGGTTTCGCCTTGCTTTATAGCATAATTTTTAATGAAGAAAATAATTTTATTGCAAAAATAATTCCTGTACTTACATCACTTTATCTTTTTGTAAGGCTCGGAATTAAACCGTTACTCTCATATAGCATAAATGATATTACAATTTCAGTATTGCACGCTGTATTCTATGGCATTTTATTCGTATGCTTTACAATCTCCATTATCAGCAGGTTAACATCAAGTAAAATAGATTATGAAAAATACACTATCCCGGCTTGTCTTATTGAATCCGCAATATTGATGTATTTGGCATGTTTCAAGGGTGCCGACAGTTTCATTATGTTAATGCCGATTTGTTCGCTTCAGCTTTTTGTGCATATGTGGACATTATACTATGAAGAACAAAAAGCTTATGAACACTTGGAGGAAATTAAAAATGAAGAATACACAAAAAATCAGTAAATCAAAATATATAGCGACATTTGGGTGCTTTCTTGTAAGCATAGTTTCTTATATAATCTTATTTGCGAACATAGACTACTCTTTTATGTCAAAAGAATACACGACATTATTATCTATAGACGTAGTAATTTCTGCTTTAAATATAATTTTATTTTTCACTGCGATTTTGCCTGCGAAGATTAAAGCGAAAATGTTCAAGTCGACACTTGATACAAAAAGATACACCTTAGTTATTCTTTTATTACAAGCGCTTTTCTCATTAGCACACGCTTTTTTCAACTTTTGTTTTGAAGCAATACTAAATGCATTTGTTTCAGTAAATAACATAAATGCAATAGCACTACCGATACTGTTGGCAGGATTTTATCTGTTTTTACTTCTTACAGAATATCACGAATGTTCAAAAGTGCCGATATATATTTTCGGAAGTATGTATCTGATTTTAAGCGTTGTTGTGATTTTGAATAGCCAAAATATTATTCCGTTTTTAATGCTGTTACCTCAAATAATTTTTGTCATAGTATTTATGTATGAATTGTCAAAAATAAGCAGCATATCCGCCTTGATGTTTTTCAAATCACAAACACTTGAAGCAGAAAATGAAGAAATAGATTGCTATTGTTTTTATGCGGAAATGGATGGAAACAAAAACTTAATTTACTATTTCACAGACCCTGAAACCGATAAATATTACATTTACACTCAAGGTGCAGCAAAAGAGATTACAAACAATTCTGCTCAAAGCACCGACGACAAGGCACAGCTTGCAAAAAATGCGCATAACAACTTAATTGTGCTCTCTCACAAAATAGATAAAGAAATAGCCAAAATAAATAACGAATATTACTAAAGTGAAGCCCTCGGCAGATAACCGCCGAGGGCTTCACTTAATCATTAAATGTTAGGTACTTAGTATAAATTTGTGTTTGCTTTTCAAGTATATCATCAACACCTGCCGATATACCTAAAACATCAGTAATATTAGACTTATATAAATTCAAATCATAAATTGGGATGATAGGTTTTTCTGTTTCGTTTTGCTTATTTGATTTGAATATATCATATAATTTCATATAGTAATAACAATCGTATTTACAATGCTTATCCACATTTACTAATGTATAATGCATACCACAACTGTATTCATGAAATCCAATATTGCCTCTTAAAAACTCTTATACTTAATTTCAGATTGAGCTGAAACCATATATAAAAACGCTTAAAGAGCTCAATTGAACCCAAATAACTTTTTTCGTCCTTGAAAAAATATTTCTGCAATTCAGTATATAAATCTTTAGTATTTAACGCAGCCGCATCAATATAGCACGGCACAACACCGTTCTCATTCTTTAATGCTTCAAAGCATTTTAAAAGAAATTGAGTTTTCCCATATCCTGCCGGTGCAATAAGTGCCGTATTTTCATAATTTGATTTTTTCACATATTCAAGCAAATCAAAGCCCATTTTCTCGTCTTCTTAAATCATCAATATTATTTTATCATTACACAATTAAAATTACAATATCCGTGTTTTCACCAAAAAATCAAAGCACTTAATTATTTGATATATAATAGCTATAGAAACAACAAATGAAAAACAATTTTAAAGTTCAATCGTTGTTTCACCAAGAAAACAAAACGCCAAAATATATGATATATAATAACCATAGAGACAGCAAGTGAAAGAATTTTTAAGTGCTTGAAAATATCTCACCAGAAAAATATATATCACATAAATGCAAGCTATAATATACTTGCAAAGGAAATTTAAATATAAATTTCTCTTTCACCAAAAACAAAATATCATTCATAATGAATGATATAATGAAAATGAAAACAGAACATTGAAAAGTTAATATATGAATTATGCTTTATGGTCAACTCGGTTAAAAAGGCGGCTCCACCGCTCCGAGGCGCAGGGTAGTACTCAGTTAATGTGCATAAGGATACTTTTGCAAAAAGGCTGTTAATCATTAGCGATAATGATTGAGAAGAAAAAATCCTCAACAGTAAACCGGTGGCGCAAAGTTGATCGTATTGAAAAGCACGGAACTTCCGGGTGCAATAATACACGCTCGCAGTGCGAGAATAAACCTGAAAGCTTATCGGCGTGGCAGCCGATGATTACTCAGGTAAAGCCATCAATGCACTTTGCCTTGACTTCGAGAAATCGGATATAACGGAAGACTCCGGTAATGGTAGCCGAATGGCAATAAATGAACTTTTACCTAATTGAATGGTCGGTGACATTTGCAGGGAACCTATCCTGTGTAAGATGTGGTTTTTAAAACTGGGGTAAGTAGTTAGGGGTAGCTCCCCGAAGTTCAAGCTTATCTCCTTACTTGCTGAAGATCCATGCGTGAAAACAATGTACGGCGAAGGTCGGACCATAAAGTATAGTTGATATATCAACTAAAGGAGATGTAAATTATGAAACAATCTGACAGAATAAAATATGTACAAAACTATTTGAATAATCCCTTGAGAAAGGAATACGAAACTAAAGAAAAAAGAGATTATGAAAAACAAGCCTATAATGTATCATATTTTAACAGTAATTGCTTTTTTCCCACTTTTTATGATACTTGGATACTTCATTATCTTTATTTTATATGAAAATGACTTACTTAAATTTCTGAATTTTTCTGATTCGTTCCCGATATGTTTGGTCTTATAAATCTTCCTGTTGCTGTATTTTTACCGATTCTTCTTGACGAGGCCAGAACAAAAACGATTACAAATCACAATAAGAATGCTTTAAATAAATTAAAGAATCAGTATTATGATAAAGGTTTATTTGTAATAAAGGAAGAAGAATTATACGAACATTCATGTTGCGAATATGATGACATTTATGAAATGTATGTGTGTCCCGTCACAAAAAAGATGATCGGATATTCTGATTTGAACTTTTGCAAATCTCCCGGCAATTGCAAATATTGTAAAACATTTGCAGTAAATCTTGTTGGTCCACAAGCAACTAAATATTGGGGATGCGAATTCAAAAAGTAACTTATTCAGGAGGCTGTTATGATTTACATTACAGGTGACACGCATGGAGACATAAACAGATTTTTTGATGTTGGTGCACTCGATACCAAACTTACCGAAAATGACACCCTCATTATTTGCGGAGATTTTGGCTTTGTTTGGTTTGATGAGAGTAACCTTGTTGGATTTAATCAAGATAATGATGAGCTTGACAGATTATCGCACAAGCCATATACAATTCTGTTTGTTGACGGCAATCACGAAAATCACGATAGGCTGTCAAAATTTCCCAAAGTTGAAAAATATGGCAGCACCGTGCACAAAATCAGAGAAAACATTTATCATCTTGAGAGAGGCAGGATATACACCCTTGAGGGCAAAACATTCTTTACTTTCGGCGGTGCATATTCTATTGATAAATATATGAGGCAAGAGGGCATTTCTTGGTGGAGTGGCGAAATTCCTAATGACGAGGAATACAAGCGTGGTATTCAAGCAATTAAAAATGCCGATTATAAGGTTGATTATATCATTACACATACTTGCCCATCCGAAATAATTAAAATGTACTTGCATCACATTCCTGACCCTCACGACGGTGAACTAACCGGCTTCTTCGATTATCTTATGTATGATGTCGATTTTAAGTGCTGGTTTTTCGGACATTGGCATACAGATGATTATCTTAAAGTTCCAATGCGTGGGAGAACCAAAAAGTTTAGAGCATTGCTGTTTGATGTAGTTAATATAAAAGAATACGAGGAGGTAAAAAACGATGAATACTGAAGACAATGCTTTTCATGTCACCGATGAAAACGGAAAACAAATAAGAATGGAAGTCCTGTTTACTTATGATGATACAGAACAAGGACTGGTATATATAGTCTATACGAATAATACTCTTGATGATGAGGGAAATGTTAATACATATGCATCATATTTTTATCCTGATGAAGACGAGCCTCGCTTAAGAGTAATTGAAAATGATGAAAAATGGAATATGATAAAAGATATTCTTGAATCATTAAACAAAGGCGAAATTCCGGACTAAGAATTTCACCAAAAACAATATTAACTATTAGAAACATTGTAATATATGATTGTAGACAGTTAAGTTTGTCTGACAAATTTATCAAAGAAAGGAGGAAATGATTTATGTCTTGTTTGCACATTCAATATGATGGCGGTGATTATAATTGCTATCGTTGCAACTTATGCGAGAAGAGATGGGACTGGGGTGATGCTCATGTAGAGCATGTCTGTAAAGACGGCGAAAGCTACCGCCATTGTCCTATTTGGGAAAAATACTCGTACTAATGTTGCGTAATCTAAGTATCCTGCGAGGAAATTCTTCGCAGGATGCTTTTTTTATACCATTAGCTTCACAAAGCGGAATTTCACCAACAATAATTACCGCTCCTATTTCGGTGTTAGAATTAAATTAAAGAAAAGGAGTGATTATTTATGGCAATAAGGCCTGTATTTATAGAAAGTTCTAAACCGCCTTATTTCAAAATGGTAAATATTGAATTCAAATGGAATGGCGGCTTTGCAAAATGCCAATCACAGAAAAACATCAATGCAATTCACACAGCGTTTTTAAGTAATCATCCGGACTACGGAATATTAGAAATCTCCAGTAAATCAACGGAAGAAATAGGTACTAAGCTAAGTGCGTTTTCTCTTTTAAAATATGTACCGTCAATAAATAAATCTATACCGGTTGAGTGTATTTATCAGGGCAGCAAGGTGTTTTCTAACGGTGGACCATATACAGATTTGTACCTGAAATCACCTAAAGAGGCAAAAACAGACGGCAGATTAAAATCAAGTGGCGAATTGACAGGATTTCACTTTGAAAACATCGATTATCCGCTTAAAAACGATTTCACTTTTTATGATTATATTTATATTTCTGCTCTCAATGAAAATTCTATTTTTGCAGGAGAAATAATAAAATACTCTGCATTTACAGATATTATTTTCACACCGCAAAAAAGTATAAACTGTCAAGCAAAATCAGCTGCAATATTCAAATCATTATATAACAACGACCTGCTGGATACAGCAACCGATTTTGTTAAAATATCATCATTATGTGAAAGCAAAATCTTCTAAATAACAGCATAGGCTGTCTCTAAAACGAGACAGCCTATTTTAACATTATTCAGTTTCATCATCCACAACCACGCAATCACATAATAAACCTTCATCAAAGTCTTTCAGCTCATTTTTAAATTCGGTTGCGATATTTTTAGCATTGTCAAGCATTACTTCAGGATGCACACCGTTGTTTTGATAGATTTCCTTTAAAATGATCAAATCATTGTATAAATCATCAATAAATTTATATCTATGTTTACTTTTAAGTGTTATTGTATGTTGGATTATCTCTTTAAACTTATTCCACATTCCAATTGAAATATCAATTAGTTCGCTTGAATTAAGAATTTCAAGTGTTTCAAGAGAAATCATTTTTTCTACATTTTGATTCAAATGAGCAAGAAAACGATATGTATCTTTATCAGGAAATACAGTATCTAAATTATCGCCAAAAACAAAAAGACTGAGTAATGCACCAATCGAATAATAATCCGACTGAAAATTTATTTGAGAAATGGCGTTTTGAATCACTTCAGGAGCAGAATAAAATCGTGTACCCGTTTTATTAGACAATGATTTTCCGTTTTCGAATTTCTTAACAGAATCAAAATCAAACAGTTTTAATCTAAAACCTATTTCATCTTTTTCAAAAAGAAAATTATGTGGATTTAAGTCCGTTAATATAAAACCGTTATTATGAAATTCTTTTAAAATCAAACATATCTTTGCAAGCAAATCTATTTTATCTTCCAATGATATTTGACTTAAATTTGATTCTATATCCGCAGAATCATACGGATACAGAACAAAAGCACAAAACTTTTCTTCATCAAAATAAAAATTGGTTTTTTCCGTTGACTTGTTTTGTATAATTGCAGGCGGGACAACACAATAATCTTTAAGAAAACTTTTGCTTTCTATCAAATTCAGCAAAAGTTTTCTGCTTTCTTGAAGCGATTCAATATATTTATTATATTCTGTTTTTAAATTTTCCGATTGAGCCGATAACACATGCGAATATCCGTTACCAAAAAACTCATAATCAAAATTCCGCGGTAAAAATGCCTTTAACAAAGCATATTCTTGTGTAGAATCATGGTAATTAACCCTACATTTATATGCTACGCAAGTGCTTCCTCTTCCCAATGGTTCGGAGCAATCAATTATTGCTGTACTGTTTCCAAACGGAATCTCTGTTCCTTTTTTCAAAAAAAGCATGAAAATCGCCTTTATTAAAGTGAAATAACATTTTTAAATATTTTGAGCGGATCTGCTGAACAAATACAAAAAACAATAAACCGCTCAAATGCATTAGGCAAATATAAATCTGAAAATCCGCATGTAGAAAGTTCAAAATTACACTGTAATTTAAAACCATCGTACACTGATTTTAATAAAGGCTTATTTTCATCCAAATCATCGATAAAATCAGCCCACTCGCCGCTAAGACAATATCTGTAAAACAACAACAAAATAATATTTTCCTTAGTAACCTCTTTTTCACCATTTAAAATTTCAGTTAAATCTTGTGAAGTAGGTAATTGTTTTCTCAAATAAGAAAAAGTCTTTTTGGCATTCTTTTTAAAGTTATCATCCTGATATAATTCTTTGATAAAAGATTCGACGGAAACTAATTTGGCGTTTTCAAGTTTTTTGCGATATTTAAAATCTATTTCATCAAAATTCCAAAATAAGCCTTGTTCTTCAGTTTCGGTTTTCAAATCATCTCTTAGATAATTTTGATTATTGTCTCCGATAATTTTAACAATTTCGTCGTAAATATACTTAAATTCGATTGTAGCAGTCATTGATTTAGTATTCAATGGCAAGGATACCAAAAAAGAAAGCAATTTTTCATCCGTGTCAACATTTTCAAATTTTTGTGCAAGTGAGGACGTATCTGCATTATCTTCTCTGTCAGTCACATCATTTTCTACAGAAGATTCATACTTTTGAATCAAATTATTATAGTGTTCACATACATTTGTATGGTCTTTGATGCAATAAGCCAATATTACTTCGTATGGGTCTTTGAAATTAATTTCCCTTTCTCCGCAACAATGTACAAGTAAATATAACATTTGATCATATGTTAAATTCAACGCTAATGCAATAACAAATATTTTATTACGATTAAAGTTTGGTCTATCTTTTCTTGTCAAAAGATCTTCTATATCTTTGCAAGTATATTTTGGATTTAACTTAATAGAATTTTCTGAAACATTGTCCCTTATTGCCTCTCTGATGAGTTTATTTCTCATTTTCATAATCTTCTCATCAGTTGTATCGCAATTATCACCAATAGCTTTAGCATAATCACTTTGCGGAAACAAGCTCTTTATAAGTCTATTGTAATAGAATTCTGGCTTAATAGGTTTAATACCTTTAATTAATTCTAAAACATTATCGTTCAACAACTTGTCAGTTTCTTGCATTTGTTCATAAAGAACCTCATTCATTTGTTGAGTCAATGTTCCGTCTTTTATTAACATATTATTCACCCCCAATAATATCATTTTAATTGTATTATACAGTTATTAATTCACTATTGCAACTTATTTTGCAATATGAACAATCATCATCTCGTGCAGCCACGCCTTCGACACTATTCAATATTCTAAAAAGTGCGCTCTTTTTATAGGCATTCTCATAAAGTCCGTCACTCGCAATAATAAATATATCCGAAGGTTTAATTTTTAATGATCTTGTTCTCATATGATTAAATACATTTGGTGAATTAACTGTATAAGTAAAATTTCTGGTAACTCCGTTTTCGGGATAAGATAAAATTTTGCTTTTTTCGTCACTCATTTTAACTACCATACCATCACCGACATGTATTATTAAAGCATTTTGATTTTGATTATCTATAATCATCATAACTAAGGTGCATTTCATTTCCGACAAATTTATACCGAGTTGCAAGGCTTTTTTTCTCAGAGAATCTTGAATACCAAAAATCATTTTTTTACATATATTTTTTTTATCATTTTTAAAAAAGTCACTACAGTGTTTGTTAAAAAAGCTTTCAATATATTCAATGGTACAATCAGCCGCTTGCTTGGCATATTTTGATGAACCGCAGCCGTCGCTGATGGCACAGAAAAAATAATCATCTTTCATGCCAACTTTGATGGCATCTTGATTTTCTATACCGTGCTGCTTATGGTATGTGCCGGCTTCACTATATGTTTCATAACTGATTTTATTGTGCAAAAATTTTTCTCCTTTCGTTAAAGCGGTGCAATGCACCGCTTCGCTTTTTATCAATCATCAGTAAATTTTGATTCAAGTTTTGCAAATGCCAAATTTCTAATTTCATCATCCGGTATCAATGCAAAGAACGCAAAACCGTTTGGTCCTACTTCATTAATAGTATCTGTCAAAAGCAAACTATATCTTTTGATCGCCTCTAATTCCTCAGTTGACGGCTTCCCGTTAATACGTGAAATATACATTATAAAAAGCTCATTAAATTGTTTAAGCACTTCCATATCATCCTTTGATTTAAAAAGTGCATCAAATTGTTCGTTAAAACTTGAATTAAGCATATTTTTTATAAGCATATTTTCATTACAATCTATTACAGCAAAAAACATTTTCAGCATTGATATCGGATAATTAAATTGTCTATATCCGGATTTGAGTGTCAACTCAAAAGACTTTCCTTCTTTATCGGCAATATACTCGTGCTCTGATTTTGGCATAACAATTCGGTTACCATCAACATCCATAACATAAAGATGCTCTGCAGCAATAGAACATAGTGTTTCCTCAACGGAAGTGCACTTTCCGTCCCAACCCAAGAGTGCTTGCATAAATGCTTTAAAATAAGCGATAGTGATATAATCCTCTGATGTATCTCTGCTGTCGGAAGCAATATAAAGAACGCCATTGTCAATTTTATAAAGCGGATTTATCGGTGATAAGTTTTCCTTTGTAGATGGTACAAATTCCTTAAGTCTTGAACAAAACACATCACATTTTTGTTCCAAGTCCTCCGGTTCAAGATATCCATAATTTAGGCAAGCAATATAAAACTTGCGAATATAAAGCATATCGTAAAAGTCAAAAACACAGCCATGCTTTTTTGCAGCCCTTTCTACAATACCTTTAATAGGAATTTGAATGTCTTTTTTTCCGTTATCCATAATAACACCTCTTTAGCTATCCTGCTCTAAAAGAGCAGGATGAATTATCAATTTTCGTTTTCTTCGAGTTCTTTCTCGGCAATCATATTATCCACTTGGTTTAAAAGTCTTTTAAACAAATCATCAATCTCGCCGTTTTTCTCTGCAGCACTCGATTCACTTTCATCATGTTTATTAGTCTCTGCCTTTTCAAAAAGTGCTTTATTACGCTCGTCTCGGCACTTTTCAACATATTTATCAAGTTCAAAAATCTTGTACTGCCCTGTCTTTTGAATCTTTGATTTAGGTGCCTTAAATTTTTTGTATTCGGGATACAAGTCATAAAAAAGCGGAAACTTGTTTATGTACTTATATTTGCCGTTAAGCACAAGCGCTGTAAGTTTTGGCATTTGTGCAAGCTGCTGTGCACTGATAATAGGCTCCTCTCTGTAAGTTCCGCCATTTTTTACAGTTTTATATCCGCACCTTTCCGACATTTGTTTAAGCATTGCAAAATCGTTTGATGAAAAGCAAATATGAATACCAATATTATCGAGAATAGAGGCGGCCTTACTTTTACCATAAAGGTCATCAAGCTGTCCTGTACTTTGAAGTACAAGCATGATGCGAATGTTGCGCTCTCTGCCTGCTGACAGCAATTGCGGAAGGTTTGAAAAGGCAAAGCCGAATGAGCCCAACTCCTCAAGAACTACATTCATTCTGATCGGAAGTGAGCCGCCGCAGGCTCTGGCAAGCGAAAGATAGTGGGTAATGATTTGCTTAACAATCATTCCGCCTACTACATCTTTCGCCGATGTTTCATCAGGAATAATGATAAATATTGCGACCTTTTCATCGGGCCTGAGAGTAGCGATATCAAGTGTATTTTCAGTAGTGGAAAGAAATTCTACAAGTCCCTGTGAACGAGTGAGTTTAGAAAGACCGGTTTTAGCCACAGATCCTATACTGTCACGTGTATCATTAGGAGCGTTAACATATGTGGTAAGGTTATTCTTGGCAAGCGAATTGTCAGAAAGAAATTCATAAAGCGATTTTAAATAAGTCGATGCACCGCGCCTTTCTTCGCCCTTGACAATAAAACTTTGAAGCGAGGCAATATTAACTTCGCTTTGGTCGGCTGTAATATCCATAAGGCTATAAATACAGCCATCCAGAAATTCCGCCCCGGAATTACACCAATACTGCTCTTTCGATTGAGGATCTTCGCAAAGAGCATAAGAAAAATCGTGCAGAGCCGAGGTTGCTTGATCGGCTCTTTCCAAATCTCTTGAAGTATAATCTTTATATATTTGCAAAAGCGGATTGTATTTAACAGGCGATTTAAAAGGGCTTGAAAGATCAATACAAATAACCCTATGAGTTTTAGCTGCTTTCCCTGCAATCGTCTTACACACATCGCCTTTAATATCAAGGACAAGAGCGCTTTCACCCTTATCAATAACCTCGGCGACATAATCTTTTACACAGCATTGAGTTTTACCAGTACCGGTGCCGCCGGTTACAAGTATATGTGACTCACTGGTATCAGTGTAAGCAACCTTTTTACCTTTAGTGGCTACAATTACACCGGCTTTAGATGACTCTTCTTTTGTTTTAAAGTTTCTGCCTATTTCTTTTGGTGTTGAAAAACGTTCGTCTCTCATTATCTCTTGACCTCCTCGTTTTTAATCTCATCAATATATAATGATGTTGTTAATTTTGACAAGTTCTTATCAAAGAAAGACTCACCGATTTTAAATGCTTCGCTTAAAGATGAGACATTTTTCATATTTGCTGACAGCTGTCTTTTAAAGGCTGAAAAATCAACACCGATAAAATCAGCAACCTCTTTGTAATGCTTGATTACAATTTCCGCATAATCCTTGGCAGAATAAGGCGTTGCCTCGATTGTGCTGCTTATATCAAGGGCGTCACAAAGCCTGTCAATAAGCCTTTGCTCAGACTTATTAGGTTCTTGCGGGAAGAAAAAGAGCATAAAGCAATGCTCGGAAGCCTCCTTTAAAAACTTGATTACAAGGTCTGTTTGCAATTCGTTCAGGTGATGTGCGAATTTACAGATATCAACACCGCACACTTCTTCATAATAAGGCTTATAAATAGCCGAATCCGAAAGACGAACACCAATCTCTTCAACGGCCGACATAGTTGCTTCAATTTCAAACTCAACATATGGGTCAAGTCCAGAAGGAAAAGTTGTTTTGTAAATATCGGCAATGTATTCCAAAACCGTTGTTCGACCCTGACCTTTGTCAAGCAATACAATATATGTAGGCTTCTTTTTAAGTCCAATTTCATATTCTTTTGCGTGAGTTGAGATTGTTTCTGCGACAGCCTTAATTTCAGGCATTCCAATAAGTGTAGTTTTCATTTTAAACCTCCTTAATCATCCATAGGATCGCCGATATGATCCACAAAACCCATTTTCAATGCATCTTCTGCAGAAAGCCATGTGTCACGATCGGTTAATGCTTTGATTTTAGACTTTTTAAGATTAACGGAATCTGCAAAAATCTTTATCATCTTTCTTTTGGTACTACTGATATGATCAGCAGCAATAATTATATCTGATGCTGGACCTTGAACGCCTCCAAGTGGCTGGTGAACCATTATTTCGGCATTGGGTTGGCAAAATCTTCTGCCTTTAGTAGCCGCACAAGTAGCCAAGAAAGCCGCCATAGAAGCTGCCATGCCTTCAACAACAGTCGTCACTTCACATCCGGATGCGTTAAGTGTATCGTAAATAGCCATACCTGCTGAAATTGAACCTCCGGGGCTGTTCAAAATAAGCGTCAAAGGTTCTTTAGAATTCCTGCTGAGATAACGAATCTCTGAGCAGATATACGCTGCCGTATCGTCCGTAATTTCGCCGATGATACGAATCGTTCTGTTTTGTGTGACTTCCGCAGTGAAGAAGTCCACCATCACTTCCTTACCATCAAGTGTTGTGATCAAGTTTGGTACAATCATAATTGTTTTGTCTCCTTTTTATGTTTTTCAACGAACTTGTCGTCAGTATTTATATTAGTATCTATAATAACAGTGCTTACTTTTTTGGTGAATTTGCATATATTCGGCACACATTGGTAAAACTAATGTGTGCCATATCTTTATTTATTTATATTAGGGAATTTTTCAGCCACTTCCAAGAAATATTGAGCTTTATCCGTATCTTCTGAAACGATGAATACAACTCTGTTTTGCTTATGATTTTCTTCGGTATTGAACTCACCGGTATCCTTAACCCTATATCTACTATAGCTTTTTCCAATTCCGACAGCCTTAAGCTTAGAAGCATCCGCACCGAGTGAAATTAGTTTATTCATAACTGTGTCCGCTCGTTTTTTGGAAAATGTTACATGCTGTTCTTCCGAACTGTCAGTAGCAGCCGTTGATCCTGCAATTACAATGTTGCACTCACCGTCATTGATTACATCGACCAATGATTCAAGCTTAGCGGTGGCTTTTTCTTCATTTAACCATTCTGTACTGTCCGACTTAAAAAGAGTGGTATCATCAAGTGTGACATCAAGATTTTTACTTCCTTTGTAACTGTCCTTTCGTACATCTACTACCGTAACATCGGGCCAACCTGATTTATCAATCTCACCCTCACCGCCGTTGTTTTCCTCGATGAATTTAACAATTCCACCGGCTTTCTCGATAAGATTACGATAAAAGTCTTCGAGCTTACTAATGTCCGAATTGTTAAGGCTCTCCTGTCCACCCTCTGTACCCGTTACAATCCATGTTACATTAATACCATTCAAATCCGGTAATTCGTTTGCAAGATATTCAATGTAGTTTTCAGCATCGAAATAAAGTGTACTGTCAACAAAATTTATCTTTCCTGTAGTTGAAAGCAAATTTGCGCAAAGAACAATTCTTTTAGTCGCTTTTTCACTACCATGGGCAAGTGAATTAACGGAACGGCTTAGCACAGTCAAAGCTTTAAGCATATCGATTTCAGGTGTTTTAGGAATGGCATCCTCATTCACCGTTTTTACTGCCATTTGGGTATACATTTTATTACGACTCGCCTTGTTGTCGCTTGATGATCCTACATCATATTCGGCGATTACAGGATTACCAACCGGATATGGATCGCCATCAATTTCGACAACTGTCAAAGTATTACCGGTCTTTTTAAAAGCCTCTGAAAGTTCATTCGAGAGTGCACCATTGCAGTTAATCGATGATGAGTTCTTAGTGTTTTCAACTCCGACGGCAGTAAAGGTTGCACCGTCCTTACTTCCACAGCCTGCAAACATTGCCGCAATCATAAAAACAGAAATGATGATTGAAACTACCTTTTTCATAGTCTATTCTCCTTTAACGTTATTACTTAATAATTTGGTAGACACATCGGAATCTGACAGCTCTCTCGCCAAATCCTCAACTGCTATTCTGCGCTGCCTGTCTGCCTCTGCCTTAGCTTCTGCCTTGAATCTTTCGTGTTTTGCGTTTTCGTAGGCTTCAAAATCCAAAGCAATTACATCTTCCAGCTGTTGTTTTTCCATTTCCTTCTTGAAATGGATCTGATTTAAAACTGTCTTAATTGAAAACTTTTGTCTTGACTTCATTGTTTCTTCCGAAACATGAGTAATTGCCGTTGCAAGCAATACAGCAGCCGATGTGGCAAAATTAACAAAGCACAAGAAAAGCATAATGATAATGCCAAGCGTTTTATCAAGAACCGGAATAAACATACTAACATTGCTTTCTTTAATTGAATACTGTTCTTGAAGTGTGCTTTGCAGTACAAATTGCCACCCGTGTATACGGACTACGCTTAAACATACAAATACCAACATCCAGGCCACAACAGAAATAATCATCATTAGCTTCACAGTGAGATCTTGATGCTTTCTGATTTTTTCAATTGAATCAATCCAATAGCTTGGAAAGATGTCCAATATAGCACTTGCTGTAATTGTTAAAAGCAAATTCATAACCATATTGCCCTTTAGAATTGGGTTAAGAGTGTAATATACGGTCAAACCATCGACCAAGGTTGCAATACAAGCGATGATAAAAACTGTTGAACTCTTGTTCATAAAGTTTTGTTTATACCACAATCCTTGCTTTTTAAGAACCTTAATTTCGTCGTTGAAGACTTCTTTGCTTTTTGTTTTGTCTTTCATGAAAATGACCTCCTTTTAACCAATCAATTCTTCAATCGGAATTGTGTTTATAAAATCTTCTTCGCCGGAACAGCACATCTGTTGGGCTTTAGCACCCGAGATGATTTTGCTCCAGAGATGAATTGACTCAACTTTATGTCTGTCGAGATATGTACAGTACTTATTAAGAGTCGCATCGATCAAAGGTTCCCTGTAATCGGGCGAAGCATCATCGATTTGCGCTTCCGCCACGAAATCACGGTTACTGTTTTCGACGGCAGCAAAGTCAATTGCATCAGGGTCAAGCGGTGAAACGAAGCGAAAATCTTGAACGTCTGCGTTAATTTTAATACGGTCATTTCCAACAGTATTGTTTTGGCGCTTTGCCGTATCGTTCTTTTTAAACATCTTCATCTTGCTCCTCCTTCATCGAATTTATAAATAAAAGTCCTATCGAAAACAAAATCATTAAACGGATTTGCAGTATCGTCTGCACTAATTTTTGACAGATAAATTTCAACACCCGATTTAACCTCTTGAAGTACTGAGTTTACCGAATGAGCAAATTCTTCCTCATTAGTTTGGAGTGTAACAACATTATCCTTGTTAGCCTTAATCGTCGAATTGCGATTAGCAACCGCTTTTTCGTTTTCGGCCTGAATGCGCTTGCGTTTGGTGATGGACATTGATTCGTCTACATCAACCTGAAGTGGCAGCGTTTCAGCCTTCGACGGATTAGCAAGTTCAGCTTTATAACTCTTGATTAAATCAAAGTTTGCAACAATAAACTGCTCGCACATATTGTGAATAATTGATACGGTGGCTTCATAAATACTGTTGATATTACGCTCCACCTGCTGTTCACTTTTTGAATGAATTTTTGGAAAAAGGCGCAAAAGCAAAAGCCTTCTTGAAAGTGATTTCGGGATATTTTTTCTCATTGATATAACCTCCTTTTTGTAGTGATAGCACAACCACTAACTGTAAAATAACATTAAAAATATTGTGATGTTTTTTATTGGTGAAAAAGCACCATATCCCTATCTAAGCAAAATGTTAGGGCTTGTTTCAATTTGCATGTCATCAAGCAAAAGAATTTTGCTCTCAGGAATAATAATTTCACTTTTTGCAATAAGCAATTCAGAAGTTTCTGACTGTTTAATACTTGTAATTGTGTTCAAAAATTCTTTTTCGTTAAACATATTAATGACCTTCTTTGTTTCTATATCACTATCATAAAGCCTCTTTTAACCCATCTGAATTTTTTGGTGAAACGAAAAATCCACCTGCAAAAAGCAGATGGATTTATTCTTGTCAGTATGTAAGTTATATTGTATAATAAAAGCGAGGATGTGAATAATATGGAGAATCAAAATATCAAATATAAAGATGTACCGCTTATAAAAGAAATTGAAAAATGCAATGATAATATTCTCTACTACGGTGAGGGCGGTATAGGAAAAACAACGCAAATGCAACTTGCGTTTAATTATTTTTCATCCAAATGCACTAATACTGTGCCTGTTTTTTTAGATGCGGATAAAGAAATCGATTTTAGAAAAGCCGACCCACTCATGAGTGCTATAGCCTGTAAATATCTTGGCTCTGATATAGAAACAGACGATATTTGGAAGCTCTTCACTAATAACTCACCAAGTTCTGCAAAAAATTACACCTACATAATATTCGTTGACGGCATAAACGAACTTACACAAAACAATAAGGGCTATTTAATCGAAAAGATAACACATATAATTAATGAATCAAAAAACACCAGATTTATTATATCCTCACGCATTAAAGAAAACTTAGGTTTAAAATTTAAAAATATAGCAATAAAGCCTCTTGAAAAAAAGAACATTTTAAAATATCTCGGTGAAAATTACGGAGCAAATGACAATTCCAAAAATATTAACGACTCATTAGTGGAAATTTTGCAAATTCCGCTTTATTTAAGTGTGTTTAAAAACACATATAACAGCAGCGATTACAAGCCGAATATTTATGATGAAAGCACTGTAAGAAAAGCTGATATATTGGACAGCTATATCCAAAAGATTCTCCATGAAAAGCGTGAAACTAATGCTGCCGATACTGCATTATTTGAATTTATAGTGAAATATTTTTTGCCTGCCCTTGCTTTTGAAATGGTTAAAGAGAATGTGCATGTTATCAGCATAACGGAATATAGAAAACTGCGTTATAACACAAAATATTTTGAAACTTTTTGTTATGATGAAAACGCACTTGCTGTTTTTGAACAAAACAGCCGAAAGGCACATAATTATATAGTTGAAAATTTTGCATTGCTTGAATCACATAATGATGTGTATACATTTCCGCACCAAATTTGGCGTGACTATTTTTGCGCAAAACACATTATTAACTGCCTTAATGTTACTTACAGCGAGCAAATTCAAAACGACTTAGAAACCCCCGTTGACAATGAAATCAGGGGCTTTGTCGGTCAACTCATTTATACTTATGATGAAAAATTTCATTATTCAAAAGAAGAGCATTTTCCACCTGAAAAATCCGACAGAATGTGCGAATGCGATTTTGAAGCAAAAGATAATTTGGAAGATTGGGACGAATCCCCGATTGAGCATTATATGCAGCAACACAACTTGAAGCAAGAAAGACAAAACCAAATTTCTCCGTTAGTAACTCGAAATTTGATAGAGATTATGAAAGTTTCGAGGAATAATAGGATTGTGGGAAAATATTCAAACCTTAACTTAATAGCCTCAGATTTAAAAAACACTATTGTTGAATATAGCGATTTTTCAAATACACGCCTTTGTTATAATACAATTTTTGAAACAGATATATTTAAAAAATACAATTATTTTCAACCTATCGATATCGGGAAAGATGGATATATACTTGTAAAAGCGTCTATAGGATATTCTTTTGATGATATATATGATCACATATTATACAACTATCTCAACAATACTGCATTAATATTAAACAAAAGTGAATATGGACCCTGCAAGTTAAGCTATTCAAAATTTTCTCCGGATGCAAATTATGTTTTAGGCGTACATTTATGTTTTTTGAACATATTTAATGTTCAAACACAAGATGTAATTAGCTATAACCTCAAAAACAATATTATGAATGTTTATTGTATCGACACCCCAAACACTATTATCGTTGAATTTGATAACAATAAAATATGTCGATTTGAATTAGCTGACGGAGTCTGGAAAAAGAAATGTGAAATTTCTAAACATAAGAAAATTCGTTGCTATAAGGTGTCTAATAGTGGTACATACATACTGGGTGTGAATTATAATCATATCATCTTATACAACTACGACAACGATATTAGTCAGTACAAACTAATATTCAAAGGTAGATTTTATAAAAACTATCATACCGAAGAAGATTATTGGTTAGAAAATACAAATTTTAAAATTTCATCTAATTTAAATATTAGATCTCTTCATGACAGTATGCCGCCTAATTTAAACGGAGAGTATTACGAACATAACATATGTACAATTTATTTTTCTTCTGATGAAAAAAATATATATTTTAAAAATTATAACTCAATCGAGTTTTATAAATTTGACATTAACAACTTCAATCTCTCTGCCTATAAAAACACATATTTTGACTATAAACATCGTTTTGCGTGTTGTTTTGCGTTATGTGCAAGCGCATCAAATAATTCAACAGTATTACTTCAATATAATTTTAAAAACGAAAATGAAAGTTTAGAAATCATAGACACTGATAACCATAAAATACTATATTCTATGAAATTTTCCGAAATTTCAAACGGACACGATCTCAACTATTGCCAATATTTTATAAAAAACAACATTACTGTAATCGGAGGAGATCGAATTGATTTAACGGTTATTAAAAGCGACCAAAAATATATAGTGAAAAATGATTGGAAATTAATCAAAGATTCTGATATAACCAATAAAAATAATATTGAAACAATTGCAAATATGCATGGCGTAATTTACCAAATTAATCTTAACAACAAGTGTCTCAATACAAAGCCTATTTTTACAAATTTCTATGATAAAAATCGAATAGTAAAAATAAAGAAATTAAAAAATAACCGCATGCTTGTTTTAGATAAATTATACAATATTTATTTATTTGAAAATGACAAAATCACTTCATCAATAAAAATCCACTACAATCAAGAAAGAAACTTTATCGTTTGTGAAAGCAGAGAATTTTTTATAACGGAAACTGCAATATACAGATATAATAAAGGAATCAAAAAAATAAGAAATTTAAACATACGTCTGGATTTGTTTGATCTTAAATCTTTATGTCATTTTTCTCCCAATGGAAGACTGTTCTGCAATGCAAAAGGCCATGATAAACTGACTATATATAGTATAAATGACGATTATTCATTTGAGATTCTTGATACAATTAGAATACATTATTTAGCCACGGATTATATAATACTAAACAATGATTGTTTACTAATAAGTGTTGATGGAGAGCTATATAAGAAAAACTTATTTCAACTTTCATTTCCGAATTTTTTCGATTATGTAAGTTATGATAATGAAATTGAACATTACCTTATAGATAGTCAAGACCATTCCAATTATGAAGCTTTATTGTCAAACACATCAATATACGGATGTAATTTCAAAAATGCCATAATTGAAAATATGGACGAACTATTCATTGAAAAAATAAAATTTAATGGTGGTCTAATTTAAACATAGATTCATAAATCAAAGCACATGTGCTTTTCATAATAAATAATTACAAATTTTTCACCAAAAAAATACTCACACAATATTTCTGTAGTATTGTTTGTACGGGCTCAAGAAAGGAGAGCCGACCATAAACATTACGAAAGGAGCAAATATTGATATGGCAAGATGTCCTTATTTGGAGTACCTGAGCGGAACAGGTGGACCTTTTTCAGAATGTGAATACATTTGCAAACTTTGCTATCAGCACATGTATGCAAGTGATTCCAAGTTGAAATACACCTGTGATGCCGAATACGGCGACAATTATAAAAATTGTCCCGTATATAAAAATTCATAATTACAAAGCAGCGGCAAGGTATGATTAACATCCTTGCCGCTGTAATTATATATGATTTATTATTTAAGCTTTTTAATCATTTTATAATATTCGCTTGCTCGATTTTTCTCGGCAAGATCTGCATCGAGCACCTTGGTACTTTGCAAACATTCTAATTATTTCTTGTGTTTGAAATAATCTTATGAATCTGATCCTTTATTTCAGGCTGCATAACATTATCAACTGTGATATATTTCACCAACTTTCGTTACAGTTTCGCATCTTGTTGTATGCTATTTGTGAAAGAGGTGATAATGTGCAGAAAATAGAATTTGATTTAAAGAATCGTATGATTACGCTTCCTAATTTTTACAGTAAATACACCGATGCATTTGTTTATTATCAAGTTGTGAAAGAAACGGATAATGAGACGGGCAATGAAAATTTCATATTTAGCTTTCATATTTTTAAGGAAGATGCTAAAATGAACTTACCGATTCTTATGAGCCTCATAACAGAAAAAGGTGATTTGGTTGCACCGATAGACTTAATAAATGTATATAAATTATACAATGAAGAACTTTATTTTATGAACAACGGTTTTTCTGATTTTATAATAACAACGAATAAGCCTGAAAAAGGTCTTACATTTAAAGACAGCGAATATTTATTAAGTCTTTTTGGAACTACATAACAAAAATGAAAAGGAATATATATGGACTTTACTAAATACATTGGCATGTACCAATCGTTCATAAAAGATAAATGCATCCATTTAAAACAAAACACTATATCAACGCTTGAAAGCGAACCTCACTTTTACAAAACATTCACTTACGAAAATAGAGATGGAGTATTAAACACGGGTCTATTTATTTCTGTTAAAGAAATTATAAATAACGAATCCGAAATACTGGATATCTTTAAAGACTATTTCAAAAATGTTTCCATAAATGAATCATCGTACAACAAAGTGAAATTTGATTTGGAATCTTTAATCATTGACAAATCGGTTGAGAAAAAATGTAATTTCAATGAAGGTCAAGAATTAACCGTATTAGGTGTATTAAAGGGGTTCGTGATTTTCAACAATGATGAAAACTTCTTCGTTTTAGATGATGACGAACTTGAATTAGAAGTAAAAGAAATATTAAGCGATTTAGATAATAAAGGATATGTATAATGAAAATTTGGCTTGATGATATAAGACCTGCTCCAAACGGTTATGTTCATTGTCACAGTGTTAATGAAGCAATCGAATTAATTAAAACCACAAAAGAATTGATTGAATTACTTGACTTAGATCATGATTTAGGTGACTATGCTTTTGACGGTGGTGACGGAATTAAATTACTTGACTATCTTGCAGAGACCGAGCAATACTATCCTATCAAATTACACACAATGAATCCAGTTGGCAGAGAAAATATGCAACGACTTATTAATAGATATTGGAAATAAGTTAATCACTAATGCAAAAAGAGGTTTGCCCTACAATTTGGGGCGAACTTCTTTTTGCGTTAAAATAATTTGTAAATTTTTCTAAAAACACATCAACAAAACTTGAATTTTTCTCCGTATTATAGAGGGGTATTTTTTTCTATGGTGAAATCAAATGTAAACAAGGTGTAAAGAATTTTGCAAAACACCCGAACAAAATTGAAATTTTTCTCCGTATAGTAGAGGGAGTTTTTTTCTAAGCACTTTTTCTTTTTGGTTTTCACTTTATAAAAATATTCTCTCGAATAATTTGGAAGGAGGTTTTCGTATGCATAAAAATTGTAGCGGTCAATTTTTTCTTTTGCCGAACAGAATTTTTGATGAACGGTTATCGCCCAACGAGTTTATCGTTTATTCTTTTCTCGTTCGTGCAAAGGACTCGGCGGGACAAAGTTTTTGGTCGGTGCCTATGATTGCAAAAAGCTGTTCGATGTGCGCTTCCACTTGCAGAAAAGTTTTGCATTCGCTGGAAAGCGGCGGTTACATAACGATCTCGAAACGATTTATCGGCGGCGAGCAAAAGAGCAATTTATACACAGTCAACAAGATTTAATGCACCGTGCTTTAGGGTTTATCGGCAAAGAATATGAAAGGCTTTGATTTTGAAATTTTATGATTTTTGAAACGAAAATCTGAGGCTTTTGAGTGGGTTTTGAAGCGAATTTCAAGCCGTCGATTTTAAAGCAGGATAAAGGGGTATGATTTTCGGGCGTTGAAATGCCCGAAAACGCCGTCCGGCAAAGCCTGTCGGCTTTTCAATTCGTAATACTTTTGCGTATGATTTCAAATTCGTACGCAGTAAAGGCTGTTTTTCGCAGAAAATCAAGGCTTTGCGTATTCACTCAAGTGTTGCCGTATGATAAACCAATTTATGAAAAATCAGGCAACGCTGTAAGCAAAAATTGACGATTTCTATCTAAAATAGAAACTCGTCGGACTAAAACTAAAAACGGCTTACAGGCGATTTGTGCGAGCCTGTGAGCAAAATAGGAGGTTAATATGAACTACAAATTCACAACGAAAGGTATATCAAATTAAAGGAGGCAGATATAAAATTATAGCAAGCGTGTTGCCTTATGGCAGCAAAAAACAAAGTAATAAACAGCACGAACAAAACGCATAATACTGTTGGAGGTGCGTCAATGGAAGATAATTCTAAAGTGATGCAAACAACATCATACGACATTAACAACAGTCATTACGAAGTGGTTCGCATATTTGATAAAAGCAGAGATATTAAATCTTTGATAGAGGAAAATATTTCTGCAAAGAATAAGGAGGTTTTTAATTGATATTCAAACCCTCCTGTGATATACTCCGTGTTGGGTATGTAATCCTTTTTTCAAGGAGGTTTCACCAATGAAAACGAACTTGAAATTAGCCGATGCATACTACAGACTATCCGTTGAGGAGGCCAACGGCGGTGAATCATCGAGTATCACAAACCAACGAAGTATCGTCAGGCAATACTGTGAGGACAACGGTATTACCATTGTAAAAGAATTTGTTGACGACGGTTTCTCAGGCTCAAATTTTGACAGACCGGGCTTTAGCCAAATGATTGCTCACCTTAAAGACGGGTTTGCAAATATGGTTATCACCAAGGACTTATCAAGACTCGGCAGAGATATGACCGAGTCAAGCTACTATGCAGAAACCTACTTTCCCGAAAATCAAATTCATTATATTGCAATCAGCGACAACTTCGACTCAAACGAAGTTAACATTATGGCTCCGTTTCAATTTGCGATGAACGATGTTTATCTGCGAGACACCTCACGGAAAATCAAGCAAGTCATAAATCAAAAAAGGACAAAAGGCGAATATTGTGCCTGCCCTCCATTCGGCTATATGAAGAATAAAGACGGCACGGCGCTTGAGCCTGACCCGAAAACTGCTCCGATAGTGCAAAAGATATTTGCCATGGCACATGATGGAAAATCTGCCAGAGCCATAGCAACGGCACTCACCGAAAACGGCGACGTAACACCGTTGAAATACCGTGTGCTGTATCGTGATAACTTCGGTGAAAGAGGTGCAGCAAGAGCTGTTGATGAATGGAATTACACAACGGTAAAGCGAATACTGAAAAATCCGGTTTACCTTGGTCACACAATTCTCGGCAAAACAAAAAAGGCAAGTCTCAAATCAAAAAAGAAACTTGCCGTGCCGGAAGAAAATTGGTTTATCACAGAAAACACGCACACACCGCTTGTTACCAAAGAGCAGTTTGACCAAGCCGCCTACTTTATGGGAATGAACACAAAGAATTGGCAGAGCTACGAAAAATGCCGTTCAAGCATTTTCAACAGCTTAACCTTCTGTGCGCATTGCGGCGGTGCAATGTGTTCGTCGGGAACAGTATATAAAGGCGAGCGAATGAAATATTGGTATCTTTTGTGCAACAATATTCCAAAGCGTTCCAAAAATCACTGCGAACACGGAGCGAGAATAAAATATACAGACTTGCTTGAAATAATAAAAGCCGACCTTAACCAGCTGATTTCTCTGTCCGACGAGGACAAAAAAGAGATTATCAAACAGGCAATTCAAAGGTCGGAACAAGTTAATATTTTCGAAAATTCAGAGGACAATAAATCTGCTATTGAGGGAAGAATCGAAACAATCGACAGAATCATTATGAAACTCTACAACGACTATGCAGCGGGAACAATATCGGAAGATGTACTCAATGCAACAGCGTCAAAAATGTCCGACGAAGTTGCAAAGCTGAAAAAACAGCTATCCGAAATTGAACGCAAGCAGTCAAACGGAAACGAGATAACAAACAATTATGAAAAATTCTTTGCACTCGTAAAACAGTATGAGCATATTGATGAGCTGACAGAAGAAATCGTTCGCACCTTCATAGAGAGAATTGAAATCGAAGAAAAGGTACTGCCCGAAAATAAAAAAATCGCAGGCAAAAATGTACCTTACAAGCAAAAAATCACAATCTACTACCGATTTATCGGCAATTTTCAAGAAAATATAGTTAATAGACGAGATATAGCAAGTTAGTCGAATATCTTGCCAAAATCAGTGCATTTTAATATGTAAACATACGCACTGAGAAGTGGGCGTAAATCTGAAGCAGGGCTACAACGGCGACCTGACTTCTAAGCAGGCTGGTTCCGTAGGCGGCCAGATGGTTAATGTAATGTGTCCTGTACGAACTGTGCAATTTCAGCGTACAAATTGGGCTAAAAATAACCAACTTCAGCCGATTACATACGAATTTTGCATAGCTGTTTAGGGAAAAACAACCCTCGTAAGCATCTATGTATCATAATCATATAATGATTGAGGCTTACGATATAAGCCCACTGTTTTCAAGGGTTTCAAGCGTTTTTCAATGAAAAGCCAATTCAATAAAGTATAAAATAATCATCAAAATTTAAATAAGTGTTGTGTGTTCACAAAAAAATGAGCCAAGAGGTATCCCCTCTCGGCTCATTTTTCAATCGGAATATTTATTATCTTCTTGAATTCTCAAAGAATGATGACAAGATTTCTTTTGCATAATTATATCGTCTTGTGATTTTTGGCACGAACTAAATTTGTAAATTTATAAATCACACATTTGCAAAAAGAAAACCTCCTTTGGTACAATTTGAGTATAAAAGGAGGTTTTACTATGAATAACACATTATTTGAACAATTCGGCGGTACATATACCCTGCAGGGCGATTATCTTTTGTCAAATTTAACTTTATCGGCGGAAGAAGAAACCGGTTATATCGGAGTGTGGGAGACAACGCAGGTTAACCTACTTAAAGCACCACCGCAAAGTTTTGTATTACAATCTGCTCACTTCCGGCAAACTCCATTTCCACCTTGCCGATACCGAGGAACAAGCCCAACAACTTTTTCTCCGGCTGGTAAAACAATACGCTGAAAAAGAAGGTGTTACCGAACAACTAAAAGCAACCGATATGATGCTTTGGGTGCAGAAAATGAATAATATCCGAGAGAGCGTAAAAGAAATAGTTGATAAAAACTTAATATTTGAGTAGGTAAAAATGGCACAAGAAATATCCTGTGCCATTTTTTGCGTTATAAGCTAGAAATTGTTTGGTTAGGGCGTTGGAGAATGTGATGTTTCGTTGTTAATTTGTTTGACAACAAATTCTCCGTTCTTAAAAAATCCTACGTAACTGCTGTCTTTTTCTGCATAGAACTTTCCGTATTTTTCGCTGGCTTTTCCATCTTCTCTTCGATATTCTCGCATAATCCATATCAAAGACTTATCGTTATTTTGTAGAGCATCCAACAGTTCATTTTTATCGACAAGTAAATAATTTTGAGCCGTTCTCCACTTTTCTCCTGAAATTGAATAGTGTGCTTTGATTTTCTTATTATCGTCATAAAAGATATATCCATTAGAATCTACAATGTTAAGTAATTTTCTGATTGGCTCAGACGGAATATCATAGTACACATCACCGTATTCAGGGAAATTATAACAACAGCCATCGACTGCCGACTGTATAGAAAAATCAGGGAAATCTTCGACATTACTACTATTATATCTTTTTTTCCACGGGAACCAACAAACCTCTTTGGGGGTTATGTAACAGGAGGAAACAATGCCGCCGTGCCAATCGGCAGGATTCGATACTCTTTTAGATAAATCTTTATCGCTGCTCAATTTATCAACGAATGCATCAAGATCATCCTTATCAATAATTATTGAACTAATAAAGATACAGGTCTCAACACCCGCAGAACCGTAAAAACAAGAATAGTTGTTCAATGCCAACAAAGTATCGCTATTTATTCTATATTGCTTGTCAGCATTATTTATAGTAATCCATTTATCCCAATTTAAGTTTGGGGCGTGAATAACGCTATTGATAACTTCTTCTTTACTACAGTTTTCTGCTTCTATGATTGCAGTCTTTGGTTCGGGAATATACCAAGGATTATCCTCGGGCAATTCATCGGGATCAATTTGTTCGACATCCTGTATAGGTATTATGAAATCATCAAGCAATCCATAATCTCTAATATTTTCTGGCTCGTAGTTATTCCAATATAATAATCTATCTGCAAGAAATCCGCCCATATGATTTCGAAATTGCCAAATGTATTTTTCGCATACTGTCATAACAGAACTTTTTGAGCCATGTGTCGCAGGAGTGTACCTTCTTAATATAGCAACATCTAATCCACCTATTATCCCATCACCTTGTTCTTTTTGTTTAAAATTATAAAATTCATCTTCATTCCAGCCTACTTGCAAAAGATATGCAAAAGCAGCTGATATAATAAATTGTTCATTTTTAATATTTGCAAATTCGGGTTGAAGTTGAGCAACTTTGCTTATTAAATCGGTGATTTGATCGCCATCTCTATGACCATATTGTGAAAATGCCGATTTGAAATGATCAATCAAAACATATCTTGCTAAGTCATAGTCGATAGCACTATATCCGCTCATCCGTGTTCCAGATAACGCTTTTTCGTCGAGTGGAATATCATAACTATCAGCCTTATAGGGTGGCATATAAGTTGAAACATCAGTACTATTATAAAGTCCAACTAAAACTGCCTTATGAACTATAGCAATAGCGTAGTATCGTATAGATACATCCATAATATTAAGTACTTTTGATGGACTTAAAATATTATCCATCATCCAATCACTGGCTTTTTTAATAAGGGCACTATCAGCACCGTCATATACTAAGCATACAAGGATTGAAAATAGATCACTTCTAATTTGCGGATCGTTTATAGTAGAAAATTTTATAAACAAATTATAGAATTCACAAGGATTGTATTTTGCCCAACGCATAAGGTTGGAACGGTATTCTTTTCGTAAAGTATTATTTAATGTCGAAAGTGACCACGCATATACAGAAGGGCATCCGTTAAAAACATCTTCCTTAGTCAGTACATACTCTTCTTCATCTAAATTAATCGACTGCAAAGTATGCCACTTATAGCCATCAGAATCTCTGAGAAAGCTGGGCACAGACCAAAACAGATCGCGTTGTGCGGGTAAGCCAAAGGAAAAGAGAAACTCATCCAACAGTTTAACACCAAGAGGATGATCGACATCTCTGCAAAGCGGTAAAATAAGGTTGTTGGTAATAGTCATTAGTCCATCTGCATTTTCAGACATTATTTCTAATGAACGTTCTTTGAACAATGCTCCATTTTCGTGAGAGGTGTGCCTCAAAGCAAAAAACTGCAGATCTTGTTTAGACCATTCATCAATAGCATGATCAATAGTCTTATTTCTGGTAATTAAATAATTATGGTTTTGCATCGCCATTACGGACAATGCATACAAAGCCTCATTTTCTATTGCAGAACACTGTTCAAAATCTATATTTTGCGGATGATCATATGACTCCAACAATTTTAATGCCATTGCATAATCGAAATAACCTTGTATTCCCGGGATATAGAAATACAAATCCGGATTCAAACCTTCTCCGTGTTTGCAAAAAGACGAGAGAATTCCATAGTTTTCCAAATACTGTAGAACTCTTTCACATTGTTGTTGAGTTGTACCAAGGTTACTAATTAGATATGAAATGACATCGCTATATTCAATGGATTTGCTCTTTAAAAACAGGTTTGAAAGCTCTAATATAGCTCTTAGAATATACTGATTCTTAATGGATATTTTTTCTTCTTTGGCAAATTCGTTTTCGATAAGGTAAATTTTACTGTGCAATAAATTTGTTAAAGAAACATCGGTATTTTTTGTATATTCTACAGTTTTTCCTTCGTTTAGCTCACAGAACACTTTTAATGATAAAGGTGTGGTTAAAGCGAATTTTAACCATCCGTAATTTTGAGCGTTAATATTGTATGCTTCCATATAACGTTCAAACAAAGTGTGAGTAGGTACGTCGCCAGCAGAGCTCAAGCGTTTTGTTGTAACACCACTTAGTTTCTTAGGAAATACAAATGGTCTAGATGTAAAGCAGAATCTGATTTGCTGATATCTTTTTGTTATTATGCCCGCTTCTTTTATTCGGTCATTCCAAATTTCATACGGAGCACTTTCGTCTATTCCATCCACAATTAAAAGAATCTTAGGAACGATTTTAATATTAGAATCTATATATGCAGAAGAAAAACGATGTCTATTCACCATTGAAGTCATTGCTTGACATATTTCATCTTCGCTCCAATTTGAGGATAACCCAAGAGCAGAACTAATTATATCTTTCCAATTCGAGCTTGGAGAAATATTACGAGCCTGTATAACTAATGGAGTGTGAATACAGTTACCAAATAACTTTTCTGATGAAGCTGCAACTCCGTGTGTTTTTCCTGTCCCCGGTTCACCTAAAAATAAAACTGGGTTCGTACATAAACTAGAGTCGAATTCATCAAGAATTCGGTATATATCAATAGAAGATAATCTGCGAAGAACTTTTGTTACTTCTGATAGGTGAAAGTGATGATGCACTGTTCCGTGACTTCTATTTATAGTTTCACGGCTACTTTCAAAGTCAAAACTAAATGCACTTCTATCGATGTCGCAAATAGAAACAGATTCTTGTATACACCAATCGTGTATAGTCCTACAGGTGCTACTAAGCAAGCTTGCTTTTGCAAAAATATTATCTAATTCAGCTTTTAATTCTGCATCTTTATCATTTAATACTTCTTGAAATTCAAGTATTGCTTTATCTAATTGTTCACACAGAACAGCAACCTTCAAGGATGTATCGGCTAATTCTCCTCGTTTGTTTACGTCACCCAAAGTTAATGAAATATAATTGTCGATACTTCCATACGCATTTAGGTCGGGAACATATTTTGTTTTTAACCAACTTTCTTTGCTTTTTCTAAAAGCAAAAATGAAAGAATCTTCAGATATTTCAGAATTTTCAAACCAATATTTCTTGATACCGGCTGATGAATCCTCTTGTAATTCTTTTACTATACGAGTTTCGTTCCACAATTCAACAATTAGATCAGGATGTTTTGATTTAACATCTTTCAATAAAGCTTCCCAACGTTTGCTTTCTGTATTAGTACCTCTTCCGGTGTCGAATGCTAGATCACGAGGTATACATACAATATATCGGAATATCTGCGGACGAATTTTGACAGCAGTTTCAATTGATTTTTTTATTTGTTGGATTTGATTATCAGAAAGACTGTAAAGAAACCATTTTGCCTGTAATCCAACGATTTTTCCATCGGTTAGAGTAGAATAAGATTCTACACCGCCATCGCCGCCAGATCCATTAACAACGCTGAAAGAGGCAAGTTTATCATTGTATTCTCTCTTATTCCAGTTTTCAAACAATTGGTTACATAAAACCTCAAATGCTCTCTCGAGAGAATCATTGTAAGTTTGAAAAGTAGACCAGTTCATTTTTTGCCTCCTGTTGGTTTGATACTTAAAAACTTTCCGGAACGAGTGCCAGTTTGTTGATTGACTCGTGAGCTCTTACGAGGGAATCATAGACTGCCAAGACATCTTCTGAGTCCCAAGTTCGTAGAGATTTTTCATCTATAACTCCTGTACTCTCACGAATAATTTTTGCAAGTTGTTCTTCATCGGCAACAGCGACAACAGCTTGTACGGCTGCGTTGCTCTGTGCTTTTTTGAGATTTAGAATCAAGCTGTCTATTGAGCCTTTGGACTGCACCTCAAACACATAGATTGCTTTACCCATATTACCGATTTTCGCTTCCCATACGGCATCTACAACCGCACCGGTGGCAATCTTAACTTCAGAACGGCTATCAAATCCGAGGAGCTCACCGATTGCAACCAATTTCTCTTTAATCTCATCGTGAAGAGATTTTGAATCATTCGCAGTAACAGGTTTCTTAACTCCAGTAGTAGCAGGAATATCTGAAGTTTTCTTTTCAGCAAATGGCAATATTTCATCCCACATAAAGTAATCTACTGCTAAAAGATCGTAATCTTCTGCACCAGCTTTTTTGAGTTGTTCGGCAATTTCTTTTGCAATGGCGCAAATTCCAGCATATTTCTTTCCAGTGTACTGATAGTTATATTTCGGCATATCGGGGATATCAAGATAGCCATAGCAAAGGATTGTTGTTTTATTAAAAATTACATATTCCTGCGGATTTGCATATGTAAGCAACTCGCTTATAGTTGCAGGACCCATACCCTTTATGGACTTCAAAAATACATCCCAACGCTTTTCAATAGGGCTTGTGCCATAAAGTAATTCAGCCAACTGCTTTTTGAGTGTGCCAAAACCGTTGTCGGCAATCATTTTGTCAACAACATATTTCTTGTTACCCCAAATAAGCATAGACCACAGCTTGCTGATGTACTCTAAGAATTCCTCCTCAGTCATAGCCAAAAGCCTGTCCTTGGTAAACGACTGGTAATACTCTTTACGTTCTTTGCGTTCAGCCCAATTTTCTTCGTAATATGCTGCATTTGACTTCTTTTTATTAACAAATTCGGATATTGCTACTTTTAATTTTTGTTCATTCATATCTAACCTCTTAACCTGGATATATAATTCCATAATCTGTTTCCATTATTTTTCTTATGTGCTTTACAAACAAATTTTCAAGCTCGGACATGCCATCAAAAGAATAATAGTGCTCCGAAATAATATCAGATGGTATTTTTGTCTCTTTGTTCTTTTCTCTTACCATAATTATTGGCTTCTTTTTGTTATAAGCCATTCCTAATTCATACATAACATTTGGATTGGCTTCTGTTATGTCGGCAAGAAATATTGAACAATTTTCTATTTTGTCATATATATCAGATATTATGTTGATACTCCGTCCTTCGCCTGTCATTATAGGATGTGCAATCAACTCAACATTAGCCCCCATATTATTTAGTGTTGCAACAGCACGATGAAGAGCTCCGTTATAATCACTAACAGTCTCTTCACTTTTATATTGCATTGCCATAAATATATATTTGGGTGATGAAGTTATGTGTTTATATGCTACATCAAAAATTTTAGATGCTTTTGTAAAAACAGTTCCTGTGTATTTATACTTTTCAAGCCATTTATCTATTAAGCCCATAATTTTACAAGCCTCGGTTAAATTCGTGCTTTTATATCTAGAATAAAAGGCAAGTTGAAAGAAAATATTTGAAAACTCTTCTTTTATATAACCAAATCTTTCTGTTTGAGCAAGTATTTTAAACGAATCAACAAGTAATATATCAAACTGTGTTTCGTCAATATCTTCGCTATTTATCTCTTCTAATATTTCACATATTTGAGAAAGAGGTGAATCAAAGTATTGCTTGTTAATCAAAGGGTTACTATCGTACTTGTCATAGTAGTATTTTAATAACGGCAAATGTCTGTTAATTAAAGCAAGTTCATCATTCTTCCATTTTTTTGACTTAACTAATCCTTTGAAATTTTCTTCTGCTTCAAGCCTTCTTGCTGTATTATTCAATATGTAAAACAAAAACGATTCGCTTTCTGTGTTATCATCATCGGATATCTCCAAAACAATATTATCAGGGTTTTTGGTATTGATGTTCCAAAGCACAATAGAAAACGGTATATAATAATTCTTGTCTTTGCCCGCCTCAAGACGGTGATTCCCATCAATTCTAGTAAGCGCTTTGTCTTCGATCTCTAAACAATAATACCCAATGTTTTTAATTGCACCCTTGGCGGTTTCGGAAACAGAAGAAAATCCTTTGTGATCATAGCATTTTAAGATTGCTTTTTTTGAATCGTTAACAGATAGGACTACTTCAGGTAAAAACTTGGCTTCATCCTTGCAGTTTTCAAGAAACCTTGCAATGTCATTTACATGATCTTCTTTGAGATTTCGTTGATATCGTTCATATTGTGGAATAGAAGCGGCAGCTAAATCTGCTATTCTAGCATATCCTCGAAGAGTGGGAATACCATTTTCAACATAAAAACCCAGCTCTTGTAATCTTTTCAAGGGTCCTAAATAAGGAGTTACAACACCACAGTTATTTCCAATCAACCCATAAAATGAAAACTTACTCACCAAAGATTGCCTCCTCAAATTCTTTTTTAGCTTGCTTTCGTAGATCTAATGCTTTTTTATGAAGTTCTTTAATTTGCTTTCTGATTTCATTCACCCTTTTGACTACGATTTCTTGAGACAAAATATTAGGATTATTGGAGTGTAATGGCAATAGGGGGAGTGTCAAAGCTTTTAAGAAATCCGTTCCTACACGTTGCTGACCTGCTGATCCCGTGAAATAACTCATAGCAACTTCACGTAACCTCTTAGATCTCATAAAACAATGTATATACTCAGGAAGGGCGTTTTTATTTGCTCTAAAAACATGAAATTCTGTAGATCCATACGCATACCCATTTTTCAAGTTAATTGCCACAGCGCATTTTCCGTTCTGCATACATGGTGTTATCTTTGCCCAAATAACATCATGTTCCTGAAAAGATGTATATCCTTTGCTATTCACTGCTTTTCCGCTTTTTTGTTCGATAATTTCCCCGTATATGTCGGATACGCATTCCATAGGTATAAACGATATATCTCTGATATCATCTGGGTATATTGTTTTGGGGTTAATTTCACAATAATACTCCAATGGCATATTTTCATATTCCGTTGACTTAAATAATTCTTGAGGTTTAATTGGGTTGCTGTTAATTTTAGCTCCCCAACCAATAAGATTTTTTAGAGTTGTAGTTGATATCAATCCGTCAGCATTGTCTTCTTGTTCTACAACATGTTTTAGTTTCAGCAAATCAGATAGACATAAATCTATTGAGTTGATGAGTTTATCTGATTTGCTTGTGGCACTATTGGCAGTACAAATCTCTTTGTTGTACTTATTTACTATTTGCGTTTGTTTTGTTACTGAAGGCAGAGGAATTTTGTAGTTTAGAAATTTATCTTCCTGTAAATACAAACGATTTCCACTACCGTTACTACAATCCTGCCATGCTTGCACAAAAACATTTGAGGAAAGTAATAATATCAAGTAGTCAATATTTGCAATTTCAGGATCGACATCATAAACCCAAAAATTCCCCGTAATAATTGCTCCATCAGCTTCAAGAGGAACTACGCCAAATGCTCCGTTACGAGCGTCAATTTTTGATACTGCTAATTGACCTGCCTTTACATAGTACTGGTTTTTAGTTTTTATTTCTTTTCCTGAAACTTCATCTCTAACAAAAACACCTCCGCAATTTGTTTTTATAGTAATACGCTTATATTGCTTATCATCTTCAACAGCCATTTGATCCTTGCGGCGTGTAATCGCTTTTCCAATTTTTTTTAGCTCGAATGGTGACTTAATGGAAGTTGAATTGAAAAATTGCTTAATATTCCAATCGATGGTTTGGCTAAATAAAATAGAGGACAACACTGAATTTGTATTTACCACTTTAATTCTACCTCCTTGCCATCACCCTTACGCAAAATCTTGCCATCCGCATTTATGGTATAGGAAACAAAGCTATTGGATTCTTTCCATAGCTTGTTAATAATTCTATATTCTTTATATTCATCTTGAAGGGTAGGAAGCTGATTACCTGCGGAAACAGCACCAGTAGAAGTAATGCCGGCATCCTCAACCATAGCGATCGGAATTTCGTAATCGAAGTATTCTTTGGTAAGCGGTTTGGCTTCTTCGATGATAGCCTTCTCAAGATCTCTGAGTTCTTTTTCTGTAGCAAGAATACTTGCCTTAACTTTAAGTTTTTTGACTTTTTCAGTTGCGATCTTCTTTTGTAATGCTTTTATTTGACCAATATATTTTTTCCTAATTTCTTTTTCTGCCCTTGTTTTTGCACCTAAGTACTGAACCTCTTCTTCTTCGGTAAAACGCTTGAAGAAAACAAGGCTGGGCTTTACTGTGGCACCGGCAGCAATAAATACATCTTGAGGAATGGAGCATATCAAGATAATTTTAGCTTTACCTTCAAAGTATTCACGAATTTTCTGGAGGTTAGATGTGTTCAAAACACCTTCAGGCAGAACCATACCCATGCGACCACCTTTTTTAAGCAGCCTAAGGCAGCGTTCCATAAAGAGAACTTCGGTAAGACCGGACATGGAGCCTACGTCATACAACGAAAGCAAAGATTTCCCAATGTTGTCATTTACCTGCTTAAGCGCATTTTCATAAGCCTCACCGTATTTTTCTTTATATTTTGCAATTAATGTTTCATCGGTAAATTTATCTGCTTCGGTAATTTTTTGAGATTTGTCAATTCGCGCACCAAAAGGCGGATTTGTTAAGATAACATCAAAGCGCTCTTCAAAAATACCATTCACATTCAACAAACCATCGTGATGATGAACGCCACCGTGTCCATCACCGTGCATAATCATATTCATTTTCGATGTTCTTGCCATTCGGGGGTTAGCGTCTGTACCGTAGATACAATTACGTGACAAATTATACATACGGCTACCTTCTAATTGTGTATCGAGCTCTTTATTTAATGTAGATTGCATTACTTCAATGCGTTCGTTAATTGCAAGCTGCTCTTTTTCGGAGAGGTTTTCGTAATCATCTCCCTCGATCTCCGCTCGGAGTTTAGCCTTAGCTGTTTTGATATCATCTTCAATTTGTTCACGCATATATTCGAATGCTTTAATTAAAAATCCACCGCTACCGCAAGTAGGATCACATACAATTTCATTCTCTTTTGGGTCGAGAATGTGTGTCATAAAATCAACAATAGTACGAGGTGTAAAGTACTGACCTAATTCACCTCGGAATGTAGTGCCTAAGAACTGTTCAAAGGCTATACCCTTAACATCGTCCTGTGTGTCGGAAAGATTATAGGTTTCGAGCTTTTCGAGGATTTGTTCAAAGCTGTTTTGTCTGATTTTGATGATTTCGTTTTCTTCAAAAAGCTGGTCATCCTTAAATTCTTCTTTTGTGTTGTAAAATAAGAATTGCATATAAGGAAGGTCCTTGGGAGTTCCTTTCAAACTGGGACGAATTTCTTTTTCAAACCATTTTTCTTTTTCTACGAACTCGTTCTTGGTGAATACTTTTGCTCCACGTTGCTCACGCTCGTATTTAATTTTCATAAAGAGAATTTTGCTAATTTCATCAAATGCCGCTTCGGGCGAAAGCTTATCATTATTACGAATAATATTATGGCAGGTGCGGAGAACCTTTGTGAAATCATCTCTCGTAAATGTTTTGGTTTTAGAAAGAATATCTTTAACTTTTTTATCATTCAGTGCTTCTTCAGCGGTGGGAATAGCAACAACCTCTACTAACTCTTTGGGAAGATATTCTTTGTTAACGTTAAAGTATTTTGTTTCCTTTTCGTTAGTGGTTACAAAAAAGCTTGCACCCGCCCAAGAAGCATAATTGTATCCCTGATAATAATCTTCTTCACGAATACGAACATTTTCCGCTTTACATTCAACAACAATAAAAGCGGCTTTACTTTCGATTTTATCCTGTTTGGATTTCCACACAACAATATCTGCCCGTGCTTTGCCTTGACCACGTTGAGAGTTATTAACCTTTATTTCTTGTGCCATTTGGTCAAGAGAATATCCATAGTCCTCCACAAGGATTTTTATGTATTCTTGGCGCACTTTCTCTTCAGGCGTTTCAATATGCCAAGAGTTTGTTAACGGGCAGAATATTTTTCCGTTTTCTCTTTTAATTTCTAATGTACTCATAATAAAGCCTCCGTTTATTTTCGTCATCTTTCAAGCATCTACAATTTTCGCACTAATGGTACAAATGAACTATGGCTTGAGGAAAAGATATATGCGGGATGATAAGATTTTAATTTTTAGATTCAAACCATAATTTCCCACTTACCGTATCTCTTTCCGCTTTCACGGCGGATATAGTTTTTATCCTGCAGGGATTTCATAATTCGCTTTACTGTTGCAATGGATTTTCCGGTTGCTTCTACAAGTTCTTTCTGTTTCATCGTCGAATTCTTTGCCACTAATTCTAAAACTGCAAGTTCTTCCAAAGTGCAGTCTAAAGTATCAAATTGATACTTTGGAACTTTTGGGCTGATACTTTGGAAATTGCTCTCCACATAATCAACGTGCATATATCTGTTTTTTAGTTCGTAATGCGTATCTAACAAGAGATTTGAAAAGAACATTTCCAAAAACTTCGTCGTGGAATGGATGCCTTTTTGCAGGTTATTATAATTAGCACGAACCAACGCATTGCGAAAATACCAAGAATTTTTCTCGAATGCATCGTTATTTACGCTAAAGCCGAATGTTTTCATATATTTTATCATAAATACGGCAGTAGCACGGGTGTTTCCCTCGCTGAACGGGTGAATTTGCCAAATATCGGAAGCAAATTTTGCCAAATGCTTTACAGCCGCATCAACCGACAAGTCCTCATAAGAAAACTGTCTTTCGGTTGAAAAGTCATAATCCAAAGTTTCCTTAATACTGTTCCAATCCGCATAGATGACAGTATCGCCGTTCAGTACCCACTCTTTCTTAGTGAGGTTGTACTGCCTGACTTGTCCTGCGTGACCGAACACGCCCTCGAACAATCTGCGATGAATTGAAAGCCACTCGGCAGGGGAGAACTGAAACGCTTTTTCGCCTAATAACTTTGCAATTCTTGCCGAAACGATGTCCGCTTCTTTGGTTTCATTTTCCGTTTCGGTGCGCACAGAACGCTGCTCATAGTAACTGTGAATACGCTTTTGAGCTTCGTCAATTGTGATTTTACCCTCGATATGCTCTTTGGCGGTGTCTAACAAATAGTCAGATGTATTCAGCCCGTCAACAGCCTGCAAACCGATGGCAGTTTGCCACGCTTCGCTTTTTTCAGCTTTGTCGGGTTCTCCTTGCTTTATATATTCTTCAAGTTCAAATTGCCAATTTTTATCCGGCATATTTGCACCTCGTTTCGTTATTATAATTCTTCAGCCTTAAAGGTTGTATACCCCTCATAATAGTAACTGTGGTCAATACCTTTCATATAAACCTCACGGCTGTTTATTTCATCTGTAAGTGCGTTTTTCAAAAGCACCTTAATTCAACTGTTTTCCACTGCACTTAGTCGATTTTCAATTCTTCAGGTATATCTGTGCAATCGACATCCCAAATTATTTTTGATATTTCATATAATAATTTACAACGCTCATCCATGTTTGATGGAGTAAACGCATCATCATATGACTTGAATTCGACATTTTTATATGATTTGAGTGCCTTATTCATTTTATCAAAATCTACATTGGAATTGTAAAAATCCTGACACAATGAGTGTCCCCACATAGGAGCATGAGAATATGTGGCTAATTTGTTTTTATATTCTTCATTCCCAGAACTAATATTGTCCTTTCCCTTTAAAAGAATCAACCCACCAACATTATTTCGTCGTTCTTGGAAATCTTCCTCAGATTCAAAGAGGTTAATATTGCTTTCGTTATTAGAAAAAATATGCTCAATATGGTATCCGTTTGTTGCATGCTTAGTTGTCATATAAACAACATCATTTTCTGGTGTTACATTGCACTTTGAACATAAATAATCTTCAACTCGAGCAAATATGTAATAAAAGTATTTTTGAGTATTGTAACTTAATCTTTTAAAATTACCATAATCTAACAAACTGACAGGGGCAGTTTTATCAATTCCCTTTAATTCCCTTATTTCATTTAATATGACTTCATCAAATATTTTTCTGTAATTTTCTATTTTAGCATTTCTTAAGCTGTACGAAATTGTATGAACTATACCTTGAAATCTTTCACTTCCGTAAATATTGTTCAATCTTAACAACATATATAATCTCTCAAGTTCTTTAAATATTAATGTGGTCTTTTCAGATTCGAGTGGATCGTTTATTTCGCAAGCTGCAAATGATAATTGATAGTGACTATTTAAACTAAAAATGTTTTCACAATACTTTTTATGCTTGTTTTCACTATTTGAAATAGTTTTATAAAGATTGGTATAGTAAGATAAATCATTATCAATAAACGATTTTACATTTTTAATTCTGCCGCTGTCCTGTCTTCTAAAACCAAGATTCTGAGCTTCTTCATTTTCGTCAAAAAGAAATCTGTGATATTCTTTATTTACCCTTGTTTCTTTGGAGGTGTTTCTCGTAGGATTTACAAAATATCGTGCTTTAATAAGAGCTACAAAGAAGTCATCTTCTTTTTCTCTAACATTTAAAATACTTTTATCCCATTTATCAGAATAAGATTGAGAATCATCCTTAGAAAGTGCTCCTACCATCTTGCCTTTGAGAATCTCAAAAGGTTTTAAAGATTCGCCACGGTCATTTATTACTTCAAATATCATAGGCGTATCTTCTTGGCGTTCAATTTCTAAATCTACAATTACAAGTTTATTTAATACAAAGTAAATGAAAGCGGTTAATTTATGCTCATTCATTTGTTTGTTATCGATATAATCAGAAATATCATTAAAACGGTCAATTAGATTCTTTTCAGTCTGACTTTGATATTCTCCGGAAATAGGAATATCTTTTACAATACAATCCATTGCCTTTTTTCTTTTTTCATTATCAAGATAATAAATCTCATTTTCAAAAAAGTCAGTACCGAAAATGCAGTTTCCTAATATTGTTTTGTAGTTTTTATTTATGGATGTTTTATACAATTTGGCATATAGCAAAACAATTGTAGAAAGTCTTTGTTGTCCATCAACAATAAAACATTTATCGTTTTCCTTACTTGTCATCATAACATTAAGATAATACCAGTTGAAACTTTCAAGAACTTGTTTTGACAATTCGGATTCTTTATGAATACAATATGATTGCTCAAAAGCATCAAAAATATCATTTAGCAATACTTCAACAGTTTCTTTTGACCAAACATATTCACGTTGATAAAAGTCAATATAATATGTTCTTTGATTTAAACAACTTCTTATGGTTTGTCTATTAGGATTTATATCTGCCATAATAACACCTCTTTTATAATTCTTCAGCCTTAAAGGTTGTATAGCCTTCGTAATAGTAACTGTGGTCGATACCTTTCATATAGACTTCTCTGCTGTTTATTTCGTCGGTAAGCGCACCTTTTAGCAACACTTTAATCTCTACATCTTTAATCGGACTGCGTTCCATTGCGAGAAGATAATCTTCTTTATCCACCTTGCTCCAGTCGACTACTTTGCCGATTTCGTTTTTCAAAATATGGTCAAGCCAAATGCGAGTGCTTCGACCGTTACCTTCACAGAACGGGTGAGCAATGTTCATCTCGACATACTTTTCTACTATCTCATCATAATTTGACTGCGGCATTTTGTCGATATTCTCAAGTGCCATATTGCACCTCCGAAATTTGATTATTTATCCGCTGCAATACCGGATTTCATCCA
>UMKM01052823.1_pt1 | contig 46090 bp, 26 predicted proteins | sample 1966331 | NCBI WGS metagenome assembly UMKM01 (sample SAMEA4836176, study PRJEB28245) | human gut metagenome | biome: gut microbiome; material: fecal sample | place: Denmark | collected 2008 | reverse complement strand
AGTAGGAAGAAAACTGCTTCGTTTTCCTCCTACTCGATTTGGTCATTCGTACCCATGTACGTGGGTACGAGTAACCACGTACGTGGACATAATTGATTCATTTCGTTCGATATTTCGCTTGTTTTGTATGCTGTTTCGCTTGTTTTGTATGATGTTTGCCGGTTTTTTATGATACTTCTCCCTATTTTATGATACTTCGATGAGACTTCTCTGGCTATTTTCAGAAAAGTATCATTCTTATAAACACTTATATATCAGATATATAAACTAAAAATTTCCTAAAAATGAGACTTTGAGACTTTTTTCGAGAAAAAACACTTATATGTGTGTTCGCGTGAAAGCGACGGTAAATCTAAAAAGTACTCATTCTCAGTTACAAAAAATGGGGTGGGGCGTCTTTATTGTATGGACAAAAACGATAAACTGGTAAACTGTTTAAAAAATAAATAATATGATGAACAAACGGAAAATCATGTTCATGATGGCTGGGATGGTTTTGCCAATCCTTGCACCTCAGGCTTCAGCCGCTGCAGAGCACCATGACTGGGAAGACCAACATGTGCTTTCCATCAACCGGGAACCGGCACGGGCTGCATTCATGCCTTATCAGGCAAAGAAGGGAGATAGCCAGATGTCGCTCAACGGCGAATGGAAGTTCAGATGGACGAAGACCCCGGAGGAACGAATCGTGGATTTCTATCGTACTGACTATAGCTGCAAGGACTGGAAATTGCTCGCGGTACCAGCCAATTGGGAGGTGAACGGATATGGTACACCTATCTATATATCAGCTGGTTATCCCTTTAAAATCAATCCTCCTTATGTGATGACTACACCTAAGAAGGACTGGACTACCTACGAGGAACGCAATCCTACCGGACAATATAAACGTAGCTTCCAGCTGAAGGCAAACTCGCTGCTGTTCCGGCAGGACCGTCAGACCTTCCTGCGCTTCGAGGGCGTGATGAGCGCCTTCTATGTATGGGTGAACGGCGAGAAGGTGGGATATTCGCAGGGTTCGATGGAACCGAGCGAATTTAATGTGACTTCTTATCTGAAGGCAGGCAATAACGAGATAGCCGTGGAGGTTTACAAGTATAGCGACGGCAGTTATCTGGAAGATCAGGACTTCTGGCGCTTCGGTGGCATCCACCGTGATGTTTGGCTCTATTCCACACCGAATGTCCGCATCCGTGATTTCGCCGTCCGCACCCTGCCGCAGCTCTCTTCCGCTACATCCTCTCCTTGTGATTTCACCCTGCAGATTAATCCGCAACTGGCGGTGGCAGCAGGTGAGAAGGGAGAAGGTTACTGGCTGATGGCGTGGCTGGAGGATGCAGAAGGTAAAGGCGTGATGCTAAAACTGCCGGGAGCTGACAGACCGGAGGCTTCTCTGCAGGCTTCTGCCGACGAAATTCTCGACCTGAATCATAAGACAGCCCTGATGAACGAATGGTATCCGCAGCGAGGTGGAAGAAAATTCGAACGCATGGAAGGTGTGGTGGAAAAACCGCATGCCTGGACCGCTGAGACACCTTATTTATATACCCTGAAACTGGCACTTCTCGACAAGCAGGGAAGTGTGGTGGAACAGGTACAGCAGCGCATCGGATTCAGATGGGTTTCAGTAGAAAACGGACAGTTGATGGTGAACGGAAAACCTATCAGACTGCGTGGCGTGAACCGGCATGAGCATGATCCGAAGTTGGCACGAGTGATGACCGAGGAGATGATGCAGCGCGATATCCGGCTGATGAAGCTGGCGAACGTGAATGCCGTCAGAACCAGTCATTATCCGAATGTTTCCCGCTGGTATGAACTGTGCGATAGTGCTGGCATCTATGTGATGGATGAGGCAGATTGCGAGACCCACGGACTCCGTGGTACGCTCACCTCTACTCCCGACTGGAATGCCGCCTTTCTGGACAGAGCCGTGAGAATGACAGAAAGAGACAAGAACCATCCGAGCATCATTTTCTGGAGCTTGGGCAACGAGAGCGGTTTCGGTGCCAATCATGCAGCTATGGCAGGCTGGCTTCATACCTTCGACCCAACGAGACTGGTGCATTATGAAGGTGCTCAGACGCCTTATCAGCCAGCGAAGGGCCTGAGCGAGAAGGATTTTGATGAGACCGACCCAGCCTGTGTGGATGTCATGAGCCGTTTCTATCCCCGTGTGAAGGCAGAGTATCTGAATCCGGGTGTTCCCGAAGGTTCTGACAAGGAGAGAGCGGAGAATGCCCGATGGGAGCATCTGCTGGATATTGCGATGAGAAAGAACGATAATCGTCCTGTGCTTACCAGCGAATATGCCCATTGTATGGGTAATGCGCTGGGTAATTTCAAGGAATATTGGGAGGAGATATACAGTCATCCCCGTATGGCTGGCGGCTTTATCTGGGACTGGGTTGACCAGGGCATCTATGCTCCGGGAACCAACCATGTGCTCTATGGCGGTGATTTCGGTGATAAGCCTAATCTCAAAGCCTTCTGTCTGAATGGTGTGGTCTTCTCCGACCGCTCGGTATCGGCTAAGTATCAGGAGGTAAAGCATACTTATGCACCGGTGTGGATAACTCAGAAAGGGGATGAAATCTGGGTGAAGAATCATCATTCCCATCTCTCGCTGGAGGGCTTCAGCTGCCAGTATCAGGTGACGAAAAATGGTGCTCTCGTTCAGGAGGGAGAACTGAAAATGCCATCAGTACAGCCGGGTGATAGTGCAAAGTTATGCAGCTTGCGTGACTTCAAAGCGTATAAAAATACAGATTCCCGATTGAATCTCTCTGTCACTTCCCAACAGGGTGTAGAGGTAGGAAGGGAGCAGATAGCCCTCAGCGATGACTTGTATGAAGCTGGCAGGAAACTGGCTGCGGATGCCATGAAGCGATACAAGTCTTCCCGCCGTTTGGCAACTCTGTCAACTGCCGAGTTGCTGGCACGCAATTTCTCCGTGATTCCTCAGATCTTCCGTGCGCCAACCGACAACGACAAGAGTTTCGGCAACTGGATAGCGAAGGATTGGAAGAAGACTCATCTCGACAGCACACTTTCCGCTATCCCGTTGAAGGATGGGGAGTATGTATATCATTATGGTGAGGATGGAGCATCAGATAAGGCTGGTTCTTCGGCATCGGCTAAGTCTGGCGGCAATATCCGTCTCCGTTTAGAGGTATCTCCTCAGCAGGACGGCTTTGTCGATGTGAAGGCTACCTATAGTTTTGAGGGCAATCTGCCTGAACTTCCTCGTCTGGGCCTGATGCTGAAGCTGCCAAGAGTGGCTTACGACCAGGTGAAATGGTATGGCAGGGGACCTTGGGAGAATTATCCTGACCGCAAGCAGTCTTGTCCGATAGGATGGTATGAGAGTAGCGTGGAGAATCAGTTTACCCACTATCCCCGTCCGCAGGACAACGGCAACCACGAGGACTGTTCGTATATCGAACTGACCAATAAAAATGGCAAGAATGCCCTGCAGGTTGTCGCTGCCGGCGATACACCTTTGAGTTTCTCTGCCTTGCCATACACCGTGGCAGACCTCTATGCCGCCCGTCACGATTTCGAACTGAAGCAGTCGGGTAATCCTAACCTGCGCTACACCTGTCTCAGTCTCGACTGTGCCGTTCTGGGCCTGGGTAACAGCAGTTGCGGACCTGGTGTATTGAAGAAATATTCCATCGACAAAACCAAGACTTATACCCTGCATTTCAAGATGAGAATACTGTGAGGCATCAGGTATGGAAATGCCGTTTTGAGGCAAATTAATAACTTGTCGGAAAAGGTGTGTAAAAGCCCTTTTCCGACAATTTTAGCTCTATAATCTGCGAAAGTTGATGATTTTTGATATATTTTCGCAGCTTATCGGCGTATTCTCGGAAAAATATCGTATCTTTGCACCATCACTTAAAGAATCATAATATGGCAGAGAAAATCATCGGAAGACATTCAGAGAAGGCTCTCCTGGAAAAATATTACAACTCTGGGAAAGCGGAGTTTATCGCTATGTATGGGCGACGCAGAATCGGCAAGACTTTCCTGATTCGACAATACTTCAGAAATCAGTTTTCTTTTGATATGACAGGAGTATTGGAGGGTAACAAGAATGAGCAGATGACTGCTTTCCACATGGCACTCAAGACTTATGGCTACAAAGGAAGGAAGAACAACACTTGGCTAGACGCATTCTTCGCCTTACGTCAACTCTTGGAGGAAAAACTCCAAGATGGAAAACGATGCGTCATATTCATCGATGAACTACCTTGTCTCGATACACCTAAGGCAGGTTTTGTTCATGCCTTGGGACATTTCTGGAACAGTTGGGCAAACTGGCAATCCCAAATCATGCTCATCGTTTGTGGTTCAGCTACGTCATGGATGGTTCGCAATATCATAGACGACCATGGGGGGCTGCACGACAGAGTAACCCATGAGATGCCTCTCCATCCTTTCACCTTAGCGGAAACGGAAGAATACTTCCAAGAAAATGGATTCAGATGGAAACGTTTGAGTCTGCTGCAAGTATATATGGCTGTAGGCGGTGTACCTTATTATATGAGCCTATTCCTGCCAGAAGAAAGCCCTGCCATCGGACTAGACCGTTTGTTCTTTAGCGAGAACGCAGAACTGCAAAAGGAATATCGCCGACTGTTCTACTCTCTCTTTCGCAATGCCCAACCTTACCAGGATATCATCTCTGTCTTGGCAAAGAAGTCGAGCGGCATGACAAGAGAAGAGATAAGCAAAGCCCTCAATGTTGACAACAACGGCAAACTGGGAGACATGCTTACCGACTTGATTTATTGCGATTTTATCCGCAAGTATAATGTAAGGGACAAAAAGATAAAAACGAACTCGGCACTCTACCAACTTGTAGATTTCTATACCATCTTTTACAATACATTTGCCTCAAAAAACAGCACCGAGGAACATTATTGGAGCAGAAATGCCACTTCTTCGGAAGTAAAAAGCTGGTATGGGCTAGCCTACGAGAGAGTCTGCCAAGCACATCTGCCACAAATAAAGCAAGCCCTCGGCATCGCCAGTGTCAAAACAGAGCATTACTCTTGGAAAAGCAAGACCCTGACAGATGGCGCACAAATAGACATCATCATCGACCGTGCCGACAATACCATCAATCTCTGTGAGGTAAAGTATTGTGACCACGAATACCAACTTGACAAGGACGAGTTCTTCAAGATAAATCACAGAGTAGAGGCTTTTGAAGAAGAAACCCAAACAAAGAGTACAATCTTACCTACCATGATTACGACATTCGGACTTGCCAAAGGTATGTATAGCGACCAGATTATCGTTAAGCTAACCATGGATGATTTGTTTGGAAAATAGCAAGGCAAAAAAGTCCAGGTCTCGCTCGGCACGCTTGCCAAAGCCTGGACCAGGGTGATACTGAAAGCGTAATTCAAGATGAAATCATCTACTTATCTAGTTACAAAACCGAGGGTTATGAGTCTTTATTGAGGAATAATAAAATGAATATAAACAAATACGGAATAAACAATATGTATCTAAAACAAACGTTTTTAATGATAGCTTTGGGGGCGATGGCGATGACTGCTGCCGCACAGGCTAGTATTGATACACAGCGCCAGTATCTCTCGGGACATGGATGTGATGATATGGTGAACTGGGACTTCTACTGCACAGGTGGTAGGAATGCCGGCAAGTGGACCAAGATTGGGGTGCCTTCCTGCTGGGAACTCCAGGGATTCGGTACCTATCAGTATGGTATGCGATTCTACGGAAAGGCTACTCCAGAAGGTATTGCTGACGAAAAAGGAAAATATAAATATGAGTTTACGCTGCCACAGGAGTGGGAGGGCAAACAGATAGAACTCGTCTTCGAAGCCGTGATGACCGATGCCAAGGTAACCATCAACGGCAGAAAGGCGGGAAACGGTTTGCATCAGGGCGGTTTCTATCGCTTTACTTACGATGTGAGCGACCGCATCTTCTTCGGAAAACATAAGAACAGACTCGAAGTGGAGGTGAGCAAGGAGAGTAGTAACAGTCAGGTGAACATGGCGGAGCGCCGTGCTGACTACTGGAACTTCGGCGGCATCTTCCGTCCTGTATTCATCGTGGCGAAACCTGCGGAGAACATCGACCGTGTGGCGATTGATGCCAAGGGCGATGGTCATTTTATGGCAGACTGCTACCTGAACCGTGCCGTCAAGGGGGCGAAGGTGAAGACCGAGATTCTGGATGAGAAAGGAAAGGTGGTAGCATCGAACGTGGCTGATGCCAGAAACAGCGATGAGGCACATGTCGACTTCCAGACGAAGGCACCTAAGCTGTGGACTGCTGAGACTCCACATCTCTATACTGCCGTTTTCACACTCCAGGATGCAGCAGGCAAGACGCTCCACAGAGAGCGTCAGAAGTTCGGCTTCCGCACCATCGAATACCGTGCCAGCGATGGCGTTTATATCAATGGTCAGAAAGTCATCTTCAAAGGTGTGAACCGTCACTGCTTCCGTCCTGAGACCGGTAGAACGCTGAGTAAGGCGAAGAATATAGAAGATGTGAAACTCATCAAGAGCATGAACATGAATGCCGTGAGATTGAGTCATTATCCTGCCGATCCTGAGTTTCTGGAGGCATGCGATTCGCTCGGTCTATATGTAGAATGTGAATTGAGCGGCTGGCATTGGGCGCATCCTACCATCGTGGGCAAGCAGCTGATGAAGGAGATGATTACCCGTGATGAGAATCATCCTAGCATCATCTTTTGGAGCAACGGTAACGAGGGTGGTTTCAACTACGAACTTGAGCCAGACTTCGCTCTTTGGGACAAGCAGAAACGCGTGGTTCTCTATCCTTGGGCTAACCGCAACGGCTTTGAAACCAAGCACTACCGCTCTTATGGCGAGACCCAGGAGTATATGCGACAGAAAGAAATCTTCATGCCTACCGAGTTCCTGCATGGTCTGTATGACGGTGGACACGGAGCAGGACTGAAGGATTACTGGGACATGATGATGGCGAACCCTCGCTGTGCCGGCGGATTCCTCTGGGATCTGATGGACCAGGGTGTGGTGCGTACTGACAAGAATAATTATGTAGACTGTATGGGTAACTTCGGAGCCGATGGTATCGTGGGTCCTCATGCCGAGAAGGAAGGCTCTTACTATACGATTAAAGAGGTATGGTGCCCGGTACAGTTGACTTGGAATGATGTGGAGAAAGGTGAACTCACCTTATCTAATCAGTATAACTTCGTGAATCTGAAGGATTGCCGCTTCTCTTATCGTCTGTTGCAGATGCCAGCGATGGGCAGCACTCAGGTCAAGGTGTTGAAGCAGGGCAATCTCTCTTCTCCGGATGTAGCTCCGGGCAAGGAAGCCAAGGTGAAGATACCGATGATGGCGAATGCTGATGCGGTAGAAATCAAGGCTGTGAACCATAATGGTGAGGAAATCATGACATGGAGCAGGGGAGTGAAGAGTGAAGAACGAAGCGTGAAAAATTCAAGTGCTCCAAGTACTTCAAGTGCTTCATCTGCTGTTTATGCTGACCAGGCTGATGCTGTTGAAGTGAAGGCGGGTGGCAGAACTTATCGCTTTACCAAGAAAGATGGCAGACTGATGGGTGTTGAGGTTGGCAGCAAGGCAATCTCGCTGAGCAATGGTCCTCGGTTTATGGCTGCCAGAAGAAGCGACCGCAGTCTGGACCAGTTCTATAATCACGATGACAAAGAGGCTGAGAAGAAAAAGACACTCTATACCGAGTTTGTTGACCAGGGCGCTTTTGTCGGTTTCGAATGGAAGGAAGCGGAGGCAAAGCTGGTGGCTACATACCAGCATGGCTCACTCGATGAGGTAGACTGGCAGTTCCTTTCTGACGGTTCGGTGGCTGTAACCTGTCATTACAATTTCGGTGGCGTAGTAGATATGATGGGCATGGCTTTCGACTATCCGGAAAGCAAGGTTCGCAGCAAGGCTTGGGTGGGCAATGGTCCTTACCGGGTTTGGCAGAACCGCGAACAGGGTCCGCAATACGGCTATTGGCAGAACGACTATAATGACCCGATTCCAGCCGAAAGCTGGGATTATCCTGAGTTTAAAGGCTACTTTGCCAACGTGAAGTGGATGCAGTTCAAGACTGATGAAGGAAAGATCGGCTTCTCTGGTCTGACTGCCGATGAGCACATGGGCGTTTATACCCCTCGTGATGGTAGAGATGGTCTGCTCTATACCTTGCCACAAACCGGTCTGGCAGTCTTCAAGGTGATACCTTCAGTAAGAAACAAGGTAAATACCACCGACCTCAACGGACCTTCAGCCCTGCCAAAATGGCTGAACGGTAAGGGTAAAACTGTGTTTACTTTGAACTTTGAGCTTTGAACTGTTAACTTTAAACTGTTAACTTTTAACTGTTATGAACTGTTATGAATAAGAAAAAACGATATACGGTGATGGCATTGTCGGCGCTTCTGGTAGCGTCGACAATGGCTCATAATGACGAGGCTAAGCCCTGGACCTTCTGGTACTGGATGTATGGCGCCGTTTCCAAGGCTGGTATTCATGCCGATCTGGTCGGTATGAAGAATGTTGGTTTGGGCGGTACCTATCTGATGCCAATCCATGCTGCCAGCGAACGTCCGGAATACAAGGGCGAGGCGGCACAGTTGTCACCTAAGTTCTGGGAGATGGTGGATTATTCTTTCCAGCAGGCAGACTCCCTGGGACTGAATCTGGGCATCCATATCTGTGATGGTTTTGCCCTGGCAGGTAGTCCAGCTATCCTTCCTGAGGAATCCATGCAGAAGGTGGTATGGACCGATACCATTGTGGGTGGCGGTAAGAAGATAGCAGGCATGCAGATGTGGCAACCCGAAAGTTATAAGGACGGGAAGTTGCAGCCTGCCGGAAGCGAGGGTGGATATTATCAGGATATCGCTGCCTTTGCCATCCGATGCAAGGAGAAACCCCAACTCTTCAAACCAGAGAAGATAGATTATACCGAGGCAGTTTCTACTGCCAAGGGCTATTATCTGGCTGCGAAACCAGCCTCAATCACCTATTCGTTTCATAAACCCGTTACGGTGCGCAGCATGCGGGTGGTGCCTAGCGGCAACAACATCCAGTCGCAGCGCCTCCTTGTACAGGCTTCTGATGATGGTATCAACTTCAGAGACATCAAGCAGTTGGTGCCACCCCGTCAGGGTTGGCAGAACACGATGCGTGATTATACCTTCAGTTTGCCGACTACCACCGCCCGTTATTTCCGATTTTCATGGACTCCGGAAGGAACAGAGCCGGGAGCAGAAGACCTGGATGCAGCCAAATGGAAACCGCTGCTGAAACTGAAGAATATCCTCTTGAGCAACCAGCCGATGATTAACCAGTATGAGGGAAAATCGGGTGCCATATGGCGTATCGATACCGATGCGGCAGCTAAGAGCGAGACCGTGGCGATGGCAGATGTACTGCCTTTGAAACTGGAAAATGGAATGGTGATGGGTGTCATGGTGAACGGCAAGCTGATGAATAAGTTGCCTAAGGGCACCTGGCGTCTGTTGAGAATGGGACATACCTCTACCGGACAAACCAATGAAACGGCAGGTGACGGTAAGGGACTGGAGGTAGATAAGTTTTCGCCGGCAGCCGTACGGAAACTTTTTGGTGCCTGGTGTGCGTTGTTCTTGAAACGCCAGCACAGCGATGTGGTGAAGTATCTTCACATCGATTCCTGGGAGTGTGGCAGTCAGAACTGGGGCTATCAGTTTGCCGAGGAATTCAAGGCACGCCGCGGTTATGACCTCATTCCATACCTGCCGGTAATGGCAGGCGTTCCGATGGAATCTACAGCCAAATATGAGCAGGTTTTGAAGGATATTAGACTCACCATCAACGATCTGGTGAATGAGAAATTCTTCCAGACCTTTACAGAATTGGCTCATCAGCATGGCAGAAAGGTTTCTCACGAGAATATCGCTCCCACCTTCCCTGCCGATGGACTGCAGCATTATCAGTATGTCGACAATACAATGGGAGAATACTGGCTCAATTCGCCAACCCATGATAAGCCGAATGATATGCTCGATGCCGTGAGCGGTGCACATATTTATAATAAGAACATCGTTCAGGCAGAAGGATTCACCGAGGTCCGTGGTGTATGGAACGAGACACCAGCCATGCTCAAACCGATGCTCGACCGCAATCTGGCACTCGGAATGAACAAGCTCTTCTTCCATGTAACTGCCCATAATCCTTGGATGGACCGCAAGCCTGGTATGACGCTTGATGGCATCGGTCTCTTCTTCCAGCGCGACAATACCTGGTATCCTGAGGCACGTGGTTTTGTGGATTACATCACCCTGTGTCAGAATTATCTGCAGCAGGGCAGACCGGTAGTAGACATCGCCGTGTTTACAGGCGAAGAGATTCCGAGCCGTTCGCTTACTCCGGATAAACTCGTTCCGATGCTTCCGGGTGTGTTTGGTGCAGAACGGGTGGCTAGTGAACAGAAACGTATGGCTAATGTGGGCATTCCGATGGAAGAATCGCCTGTGGGAGTAACTCATTCGGCGAATATTCTCGATCTGAAAGACTGGTGCAATGCCCTGCATGGCTACAAATATGATTCGATGAACAAGGATGCCTTGCTGAAATGGAATTTCGATTACAGTCCGAAGGGCAAGTTGCCTGGAAATCAGGATTACCGCATCCTGGTGGTTCCGCAGCCGGCAAATACCCTGTCTGCCGAGGTAAAGGCGAAGATAGAGGAGTTGCGTGAGGAAGGCATCATCATCATCGACAAGCCTTATCAGGCAAAGGACTTCTCTCAGTATGGCATCGAACCGGATGTCGTTCTGCCCGAGAATATGGATTATGCTCACCGCTGTGTGTTGGAGGCAACAGGCAGGAAGGACATCTATTTCCTGACTAACCAGGAGGATAAGGAACGCCAGATTACGGCAACCTTCCGTACCCGGACTTCCAAAATCCGCCAGGTTGTGAAATTGAGTCTGCCTGCTTATGGTTCTGCTTTCGTTATCCTCTCGAACAAGGAAGACATGCAAGTTATCAGTCAGACTGGTCATAAACTGGTTGAAGAAGAAGGTGTAGGTTTTACAGAAAACTATCCTTCTGTGCTGGCTGTAGCCGACAAGTGGAAGGTTCATTTCGATGATATCCGCAAAGATACCACCGTAACGCTTCCTTTCGACTGGTCGAAGTCGGCAGATGAGAAGATGAAGTACTACAGCGGTCACGTTACCTTTACCTCTTCTTTTGAATGGGGCGATTCAATTCCGGTTTCAGCAGAAGAGAAAATGGAAGTTCCAGCCGAGAAAACGAAGATGGCTCCTTCTAATGACGGATTCATCAAAATCCAGTTGGGCAAGATTGGTGATGTGGCACGTGTGCTGGTCAACGGCAAGCAATATGGTTATGCCTGGACAGCTCCTTACGAGGTGTATGTTCCGAAGCGCGACCTGAAGAATGGCAGCAACGAAATACAGATTGTTGTAGCCAATACCTGGCACAATGCGCTGCAGGGTGCTGGCGAGGGAAAGGCTCCGTTTAAGGGAATCTGGACCAATGCCAAATATCGCACCAAGAGCAAGGCGCTTCTGCCTGCCGGATTACTCTCCACGATTAACATCGTGTATTAGTTTATAGTTGATAGTTAATAGTTGATAGTTAATAGTTCATAGCAAGACTGCTCATTTAGCATTTAACATTGAATACATTGAATAAAATGAAGAAACTGTTATGTTCAGCTCTGCTGCTTGCCATGACTCTGGCAGCGCAGGCAGAAGTGAAACTGCCAAAAATCTTTGGCGACAACATGGTATTGCAACAGCAGACGGAATGCAACCTCTGGGGTACTGCTGATGCCAACAAGGTGGTAAAAGTGCGTGCTTCCTGGAACGGCAAGACCTATAAGACTCAAGCCGATGCGCAGGGAAAATGGGTGATGAAGATAGAAACGCCTCAGGCTGGCGGTCCTTATGAACTGAGTCTGAGCGATGGAAAGGAACTGAAACTTCACAATATCCTGATTGGTGAGGTCTGGATCTGTTCGGGTCAGAGTAACATGGAGATGCCGATGAAGGGATTCAAGGCACAGCCTGTTGAGGGCGCTCCGGAAGAACTGATGCTGTGTAAAGACCAGCAGTTGCGCCTCTTTACGGTTCAGCGTAATGCCCAGTTGCATCCTGTTGATACGGTAGCTGGCGACTGGAAGGAAGCTGATGCTGCAAGCGTTCGTGAGTTTAGTGCTGCTGCTTATTATTATGGTAAGACGTTGCGCCAATCGCTGGGTGTACCAGTAGGTCTGATTGTTACTTCTTGGGGCGGTAGTGCCTGTGAGGCATGGATCAACGGCAATCTCATCAAGAGCGATTGGCTCAAGGCATTCCCTAAACTTCATACACCTTGGAATGAGGCTGATGTGAAGAAATATCAGCAGCGCTGTCCTTCGGCTCTCTATAATGGTATGCTCCATCCGCTCATCGGTTACACCATGAAGGGTGTTATCTGGTATCAGGGTGAGGATAACTGCAATCGCTATGCTACTTATGCCGACCAGATGCAGACCCTGGTAAACAGTTGGCGCAAGGAATGGAAGCAGGGGATTTTCCCGTTCTATTATTGTCAGATTGCACCCTACGATTATAGTCTGATAAAATGGAAAAACAACAGTGCCCTGCTTCGTGAAAAGCAGATGGAGGCAGAGAAGTGCATCAGCAACTGCCGTATGGCTGTATTGCTTGATGCCGGTCTGGAGTATGGCATCCATCCACGTAAGAAGAAGGAGGTGGGCGAGCGTCTGGCTCTGCTTTCTCTTGCCAATACTTATGGTCAGAAGGGATTGCCTGATTTCGCTGTCTACAAGAGTGTTGAGTTCAAGGGCGATACCGCTGTAGTCAGCTTCGACCGCAGCAAGGAGTGGGTTTACTTCAACAATGGTCCTAAGAGCGACAACTTCGAGATTGCCGGCGAAGACCAGGTATTCCACAAGGCACAGGCTTGGATTTCACGCAACAAGGTTTATGTAAAGAGCGATGAAGTGAAGAAACCTGTGGCTGTGCGCTATGCATTCAAAAACTGGGTTGTGGGCGATCTCTTCCACGATGGTCTGCCTGTCAGCTCTTTCCGTACCGACAACTGGGAGGTAAAGTGATAGTTAATAGTTTATAGTTAATAGTTGATAGATGAGATATTACATATTGATGGCTATGATGCTTTTGCTGGGCGCAGGCTCGGCAAAGGCATCGGCTTACGATGATACATCGGTGGCGGGTTTGTTTCCTGTCAGTAACCAGGGACGCGAGGTGTGGAATTTCAATCCCAACTGGCGGTTCCATCTGGGTGATGTGCAGGGCGCAGAACGTGCCGACTATGATGATACAGACTGGGGGGTAGTTTCTACCCCTCATAGTGTGAAACTGGAACCTGCTGAGGCTTCGGGCTGCCGCAACTATCAGGGTATAGCCTGGTATCGCAAAACTTTTATCGTGCCGGGCAATCGCTCTGAAATCTATTTCGAGGCGATAATGGGCAAACAGAAGATTTATGTGAACGGCAAACTGGCTAAGGAGCACTTCGGCGGTTACCTGCCTGTTATCATCAACCTGAAAGAGCAGGGACTGAAGAAGGGCGATAAGTGTGTGGTAGCTGTGATGGCAGACAACTCTAATGACAAGAGTTATCCTCCTGGCAAACCGCAGTATACACTCGACTTTGCTTATCATGGTGGTATCTATCGCGATGTATGGCTCATCAATAAGAATGATGTGGCTATCACCAACGTGATTGAAGCCAACCGTCGTGATGCGGGCATCTTTGTTCATTTCTCGGATATTTCAGAGAAGCAGGCGAAGGTGTTTGTTGATGTCGACTTGCAGAATGTGGGCGGAAAGGCACGCAAGGTGAAGGTGGAGCAGAGTCTGCTGGATGTTTCGGGAAAGGTGCTCAAGACCATTTCGCAGAATGTGCTCCTGGCAGCTGGCGATGCACATCAGACCGTCAGACAGATGTTCTCTGTCAGGAATCCGCATCTCTGGTCGCCGGAGACACCTTATTTATATAGTGTGGTTACCCGCATCAAGGACGGTAAGCAGGTATTGGACGGCGGAAAAACCAAGTTAGGTATCCGCAGCTTCGAGTTTCGTGGCAAGGAAGGGTTCTGGCTCAACGGCAAGAAATACCGTCAGTTTATCGGTGCCAACCGTCATCAGGATTTTGCTTATGTGGGCAATGCACTTCCCAACAGTCAGCAATGGAGAGATGTGCTCCGTCTGAAGAATGCTGGTTTCAACATCATCCGTACTGCCCACTATCCTCAGGACCCGTCGTTCATGGATGCCTGCGATGAACTCGGAATCTTCATCATCGTGGCTACACCGGGCTGGCAGTATTGGAACAAGGACCCTCTGTTTGCAGAGCGTGTGTTCCAGAATACCCGTGAAATCATCCGTCGTGATCGCAACCATCCTTCGGTTCTGATGTGGGAGCCTATCCTGAATGAGACCCGCTATCCTAAGGATTTCGCCCTGAAGTCGCTGCAGTTGACCAAGGATGAGTATCCTTATCCATACCGTCCTGTGGCTGTTGCCGACTGGAATTCGGCAGGTGTCAAGGAAAATTATGATGTGGTTTACGGTTGGCCGGATATGGATATGAGCGGCATCAGCCAGTGTGTCTTTACCCGAGAGTTTGGTGAGTATGTGGATGACTGGTATGCGCATAACAACCTGAACCGTGCCAGCCGCAGCTGGGGTGAGAAACCGATGCTGACCCAGGCTTATTCTCTGGCAAAGACTACCGAGGAAATGCATACGTCGGGACAGTTTATCGGCGGTTGCCAATGGCATCCTTTCGATCATCAGCGTGGTTATCATCCTGATCCTTACTGGGGCGGCATCTATGATGCATTCCGACAGAAGAAGACTGCTTATTATATGTTTGAGTCACAGCGCAGCGACCAGCCATTTGTGCATATCGCTCACGAGATGACCCAGTTCAGCGATGCCGATGTGACGGTATTCTCTAATTGTGACAGCGTTCGTCTTACCACCTATCAGGGTGCTCATACCTATACTTTGCCAGTTCTTCATCCTACGGCAGCCGCCTTTAATGCCCCTGTGGTATTCAAGAATGCCTGGGATTTCTGGGAGGCTCGCGAATACAGTTATAAAAAGAAATCTCCTCAGATGGTAGTGATGGTAGCAGAGGGATATAAGGATGGCAAGGTGGTTTGTACCGACCAGCGCATGCCTTCCCGCCGCAGCACCAAACTCCGTCTTTATGTTGATGAGATGGGCAAACCGCTGGTGGCTGATGGCAGCGACTTTGTGGTTGTGGTAGCCGAAGTGACCGATGATAACGGTCATGTTCGCCGTCTGGCTAAAGAGAATATCCGCTTTACCCTGGAGGGTGAGGGTGAAATCATTGGCGATGCCAGCATCAATGCCAACCCGAGAGCCGTAGAATGGGGTAGTGCTCCTATCCTGGTGCGCAGCACGATGAAGCCGGGCAAGATTAAGATTCATGCCGAGGTTCAGTTCCCGGGTACTCATGCTCCTACTCCTGCCGACCTGGAGATAGAGAGTGTAGCTTATCAGGGAACCATGATGATGGGTACAAAGTCTGCCAAGTTTGCCACTCCATCAGCTGCTCAGAACGCTTCTTCTGCCACCTCTTCTTCTCATGAGTTTACACCTGAGCAGAAGGCTAAGATGCTGAAAGAGGTAGAAGACCAGCAGGCTGATTTCGGTATCAATAATTAATAATGCGTAACCGGAGTGTTCTATGCTGAAGATTCCGTTTACGTAATCGTTATCGTCTTGAAATCTTCAAAAAACAGAAAGTTTATTGGAGTTTTCAAGACTTTTTTGTACTTTTGCATACGTGAAACGATATTTTACCATACTTCTCTGTTCGCTTTATGCCTTGTTGGGTATGGCACAGAACAATATGCAGGTAGCCCATTATTCTACGAAGGAAGGGTTACCTCATGACATCGTATACTGTTCTCTGAAGTCGGAAGACAGTTTCCTGTGGTTTGGAACCTGGTTCGGCTTATCCCGTTTCGACGGTTCCCGTTTTGCCAATTATTCTGATGCTTACAACTCTTCTTCCGACCAGCCACCCCGTAAGGTAGAATGGTTGGCAGAAGATGCTCTGGGCAATCTCTGGATCAAGACGCTCGACTGGAAACTCAGCGTCTTCTTCAAGCAGACCGAGCGTTTTGAGGATGTCTATGAGGAACTGAAACCTTATGCCCGTAATCTGCAGGTCATCAAGATTCAGGCAGATGGGACCGGAAAGGTGCTCTTGCTGACCAAGGACAAGACTCTGCTTCTAGCCGAAACCTTAAAGGATGGAAGCATCCGAATCCAGACGCTGGTAGATGCCCGAAAACATATCAATACGTTCAATTATCAGTTGCGCCAGGACGTGGTACAGCTGAAGGCTTCGCGTGCCAACTATGTAGGAAAGGATTATCAGATCTATTCCGTTCCTGTTACTGCGAAAACCAGGAAGTGGACGCTCGGTATGTGGCAGCAGTATTTTGCCCGTAAATCAAAGGAACATTATATTTATCATACCCAGAACGGATGTGTGTGGCAGTTGGATGAGTCGCATACCGCCCTGGTGTGCCGTAATCCGAAGACCGGATGGGAGCGCCGTTATCCGGTTTCAGGCGTAGGTAAGGTGGTGGAACCTAAGTTCATCGCTACCTCTCATCATGGTTACTTCTATCTTTCCAGTGCTGGCGAAATTATCTATATTGATCCGCAGACGATGGAAGGCGTTAACCTGGCTTTACTGCCTAAGTTTCAGGATAATAAGCCTAATAGTCACTTTCTGGACATGAATCTGGATAAGGATGGATTGTTGTGGCTTACTTCTGCCGATAATGGCATTTACCGTGTCAGTTTCACCCCCAACCAGTTCCGTGTCATCCCTTTGCCGAATGGTGATAAGAGTGGAGTGAAAGCCATCTGCCAGTTGAAGAATGGTGATGTGCTGGTGGGTGCCCGCAGCAAGAATGTTTATCTGTTGGATATGCAGGGCAGGGTGAAGCAGGTGTTCGATTATGCCCATCATCAAATCGGCAGCATTTATCATGCCATGTATGATGACAGGCAGAATCTCTGGCTCTCTACCAAGGGAGACGGATTGGTAAAACTGACTCCCGATGCCTCCAGACCAATAGGATATCGCATCGATCATTACCGTCATGATGCCCGAGATCCTTATTCCATCAGCGGCAACAATGTCTATATGACCTATCAGGATTCCCACCATCGCATCTGGGTGGCTACGCTGGATGGAGGTCTCAATCTGCTGCAGGAACAGGGCGGAAAGATGCGCTTCTACAATAAATATCATGGTATGAAAAACTATCCCGGTTACGGACTCTACATGGATGCCCGCAACCTGGTAGAGGACAGTCATCAGAGAATGTGGGTAGGAACGATGGACGGACTGATGTCTTTCAGGACAGATTTCAAATCGGTAGGTGACCTGCGCTTCGAGACTTACCGCAATACCGAAATCAATACCCGTGCCAATAGTGATATCTACGGACTTTACAAGGATAATAACAGGCAGGTTTGGATGTGTACCTTTGGTGGAGGTCTGAGTCATCTGGATGGTTTTGATGAAGTGACGCATCTGCCTATCCTTACTTCTTTGGGAGCAAAGGAAGGCTTGCATAATGATGTCATCATTTCGATTTTAGAGGATAAGATGGGACGCCTTTGGCTGGTAAATGCCGATGGCTTGTCGTGCTATGATTATCAATCAGACCGCATCCAGCATTTCGACAATTCCGACGGTTTCCCTGATGTCCAGTTGGAGGAATCTTCTGCGGCTTTGATCCAGAATGGGGAGATATGGCTGGGGTGCAAGGAAGGAATCCTTGTTTATCAGCCGGAACGTATCCATACCACCCGTCTGCAATATCCTATATATATAATAGGTGGAGAGGTGAACAACCGCGACATCCGCAGTTACAATCAGCCAGCCATTCTGGAGAAATCGATGGTTTATGCCGATCATCTCACCCTGCGTCATTCCCAGTCGATGTTCACTCTGGAGTTTGCGGCCCTGAATTTCTGCAATCCGGAGCGCATCAGCTACCGTTACCGGCTGAAGGGTTACGACCATGACTGGCATTATGCCGGCAAGAACCGTCTGGCTTCCTATACCAATGTGCCGTCGGGAACCTATCAGTTTATCGTAGAGGTAATGGATGCCACCAATCCTGATTCTCACAGCACGAGAGAGCTGACCATCACCATTCTTCCACCCTGGTGGGCTACGTGGTGGGCTTATCTCATCTACATCATTCTGATATCCGTAGCCAGCTACTATGCTTTCCGCTATGCGAAGTATCAGATTCGGCTGAAGAACAATATCTACATCCAGAACCAGCTGGCAGAGTATAAGCGCAAGTTTAATGCCGAACAGCAGGATAAGCAGTTTGCCGACAAGGTGCGCCGGTTTATGGAAGCCAACCTGACTAATGCCGATTTCGAGATAGATATGCTGGCACAGGAATTGGGAATGAGCCGTTCTGCCTTCTTCAAGAAGACGAAGGCTGTGATGGGCTGTTCGCCAAGCGATATGGTGAAGGATTTCAAACTGAGTCATGCCGTAGAATTGCTGAAGCATTCCAATCAGAGTATCACAGATGTAGCCTACTGTTGCGGCTTCACCGATGTAGGCTATTTCGGCAAGTGTTTCCGTAAGAAATATGGCATGTCGCCAAGAGAGTATGTAGCACAGCAGCAGGAGAGTGAAATAAAAAAATAAAGTTTTTTATAAAAAATCTCAAAAAAGGTGATTACAGCGTGAACCAATGTGCGTCTTTTAGGCAATTGAAACAAACAAATTAAATGTTGACTAATCATTTTTACCTAAAAGGCAAATGAAACAACTGTCTTATCATAGTAGGTTTATATTGGTTCTGTTATTTACGTTGTTGAACACTTTACCAATATGCTCACAGGCGGCAACTCCTAGGTACAGGATAGCTGCTTGCGACTGGATGATGCTGAAACGTCAGAAGCTGGGCGAGTTTAAACTGGCTCACGAATTAGGAGCAGATGGCGTTGAGGTTGACATGGGCGGATTGGGTAAACGCGTGTTATTTGATAATCAGCTTAGAGAACCACAACAGGCAGAAAAGTTTCAGGCTGCAGCCCGTCAGTATGGCGTAGCTGTTCCTTCTATGGCGATGAGTGGTTTCTTCGCTCAGAGTTTCCTGACTCGTGATAATTATCAAGACCTTTTGAAAGATTGTTTCCTGACGATGAAACTCTTTGGCTGCAAGGTGGCTTTTCTTCCACTCGGAGGTAGCGGAAAAGACTGGAAGCAGGAAGGCTGTGCAGCATATCTGCAGATGGTTTCTCGCCTTCGCACAGCCGGTGAGATGGCAAAGCAGGAGGGTATCACCATCGGTATCAGAACAGGTATGGATGCTAAGTTTGATAAGAAACTGCTGAAGAAAGTAGGCAGCAGTCAGATTAAGGTCTACTACAATTTCCAGGATGCAGCCGATCATCATCGTGATATCTGCAAGGAACTCCGGAAGTTGGGCGCCCAGCGTATCGTCCAGATACATGCTTCCAATACAGATAGCGTAAATCTTCAGGAAGACCCGGAGATTAATCTTCCGAAAATCAGGAAGACGCTTGACAAGATGAAATGGAGCGGCTGGCTGGTGGTAGAGCGGAGCCGTGATGTAAAGAGGGTAAGAGACGTAAAATATAATTTCGGTAGAAACATCACTTACCTAAAACAGGTATTTCAAGAGAGGTAACAGTTTCGGGGAATAACTGGCAAACTACTTTTTTATGATTAGGAAAGTGTAAATCGTGTTAGAAAATAAATAAAAATATAGTTAAACCTAAAAAAACAATTATGAAGAAAAATCATTTCATTGCGCGGAAAGGACTCTTCTCTCTGGCACTTGCTGCCGTAGGAGCGATGTTCTTGGGTTCGTGTGCCGAGGGATTTGATTCCAAAGAAACTTTTGATTCTGGAGTGTATGGAGTGGCATTGAACTCTCCTGAGATAACAGCTTCAAATTTTACAAAGAAAGCTAATTCTGATGGTTCTGAGAGTGTTCAGGTAAGTTGGAAGGCTGTTATGGGTGCAGGTGGTTATGAGTGTATAGCTTATAATGTTGATGACCCTGAAAACAAAATCGAGGTTGCAACTGATACTGTAGATTCGCCTGTTTTTACTTTCAAATGTGCTGATGATACCAATTACGAAGTTGCTATCAGAACATTGGGTAATGCAAAAAAGAATAATTCTGAGGCTGAGAATGCCACGGTTGCATCGTATAGTACTTTAGTTCCAGCTCAGGTTATTCCGCAAACTGAGGATGTTGCGGATTTCGTAAATGCGCATATCTTGGATACCAATGAGGAGCAGGCTTTCGAGTTGGAAGCAAATGGACAGTATACAATGAATTCAGAAATAGATTTTCAGAATAAGAAGGTTACTTTCCGTGGCAATAAACTCCATCGACCAGTTTTAAAGTTGGGCGCTAATGGTGTAATTCGTACTTCTGCCCAGTTGAAGTTAAAGTATTTGAATATTGATTGTACTGATTTGGCAAACAAGGGTGGCGTAGTCGAGTTGTCTTCTAATCCACCTGCTTCTGCTACGGCTGAAGCTCAAGGAATAGGTGCCGGTAAGAGTGATGGTAAGCCTGCTGACTGTTATATTCTTCAGGACCCTATTATTTTTCAGGAGTGTGCATTCAAGAACGTTCCTTGCTGCTTATTCACTGTAGGACAGTGCGCTTGGGGCGTGTCTGAGGTTCGTGTTACTGACTGTATCGTACAACTGAATAATAATGGAAGTGCTTGGAGTGGTGGATCTGTTATTAGTGGCTATACTCATAAGGGCGTTGCTCCAAGTGGTGGTTCTTTCTGGTCAGGTGGTATTCAGACTATCGCTGTCAGAAATAGTACTATTTTCAATATCCAAAAAAATTCTAAGAATTACTTTGTAAGATTCACTAATAAGGATTTGGAGCGTGTGTTCCCTGTTAAGGCAGGTTCTTTCACTATTGAAAACTCAACCTTGTCTATGGTTATGACAGGTAAGGATTTTGCTAACAATATGCCACAGCATGACGAATATGTCATCAGAATGGCTAACTCTATCTTCTATGATACTTACAGATTGCAGAAGATTAATAAGGGTGGTTGCGTTCTTGACTTTGATAAATCAACTAACGCTATTCGTGGTATAACCAATCCTGTTGATAATACTGATAAGGAAAAGTATGCCACAGTAGTAGATGACCTTGGATTTGTTGGTCCTTTCGATCAGGCTCTTGACTTTGATAAGCCTAACTATGGTATAAACTTTAAAGCAACTGGCTCAGTCTCTAGCACGATAGGCGACCCTCGTTGGAATATAACAGAATAACTTGAACATTTCTAATTCGAGATAAAATGAAACATAAACATATAATGACTTTTGCCTTTGGCTTGGCAATGACTTGTGCGTTGCCAGCTATGGCTCAGAATCGAGTAGTACAGGGTACTGTACTTGATGACCTCGGCGAACCTGTTATTGGTGCTACCGTAAAGGTTGCTGGCACTAAGACAGCTGTCGTAACCGATATGGATGGTAACTATAAACTTGATGTACCTAAGGGGGGCAAGATTGTAGTTTCATATATTGGTTTCAAAGAAACTACTACCACAGGTGGTACTGTGAAATTGGCTGTAGATGACAAGACTCTTGAAGAAGTTGTCGTTGTTGGTTATGGAACCCAAAAAAAAGCTCATTTGACAGGTTCTGTAGCTTCTGTTCCTACAGACGAAATTCAGGATCTTTCTAGCGGTGGTTTGGCTTCAACTCTGGGTGGTTTAATCAATGGTATGAGTGTTAGTGGTGGTGAGGGCCGTCCTGGAGAGTCTGCTACCATTAAGATTCGTGATGTCAACTCTTTGGCTAACGTTGGTTCTAAGGTACAGCAGCCTCTCTTCGTTATTGATGGTTATATCTATCCTAACGATGTAAAGGTAGGTAACACTTACCAGAACCTCGGTGCTGAGGCTTTCAACAACCTGGATGCCTCTGAGGTAGAGAGTATCTCTGTATTGAAGGATGCTTCTGCTGCCGTTTATGGTGCCCGTGCAGCCAATGGTGTTATCCTTGTTACTACCAAAAAGGGTAAGATAGGTGCACCTCGCATTTCTTATAGTGGTTCTTTCGGTTTCACCGATGAGGTGGCTCGTCCTAAATTGTTGGATGCTTACAATTATGGTCGTTTGTATAATGCTGTAGCTGCAGCAGACCCAACCAATACTTCTCTCAACAAGACTACTGCGCTTTTCCAGGCAGATGAGTTGGAGGCAATGAAGAGTTTGAATTACGACTTGCTTTACAAGTACTGGGATACTGCTTTAACGCAGAAACATAGTGTTAACGTAAGTGGTGCTAATGATAACGTAAATTACTTTGCTGGCATTTCTTACTTTGATCAGGATGGTAACCTCGGTAAACTCGATTATAGCCGTTGGAACTATCGTGCAGGTGTTGATGTAAAGATTAGCAAGTGGTTGGGAGCTAGCTTAAATGTAAATGGTGACTATGGTTCAAAGGAAAAACCATTTGTTAAGGTAGGTGGTACAAGTAGTGAAAAGGATTACAACCTCCTGATGACTCGTCCTTACTATATGCCAGAGTCAGTTGGTGGTTATGATATCTTCTCTTATGGTGTAAGTAATGCTGAAAAGAATCAAAATCAGCGTTACAACTTTGCTACTCTCCAGAACAATGGTGACTATAGTAAGAATATGACCTCTAACATGAATATCAATGCTAGTCTTAGTTATGATTTCGGTTGGAGTAAAATATTGAAAGGATTGAATTTGCGGTTCTCTTATTCTAAGAGTATCAATACAAGCAAGACCAACGACTATGGCTCTAGCTTTTCCGTTTATAAGATGAATACACGTTATGGTAGCGGCAATCACCTCTATACTCCTACAGGTAATGAGGATGGTTCATTCGACTATTTGGCAGCATCTAACTTTGAAAAGTCAACCTTTTCTAATGGTGGTACAAATGGTATCTTGTCTCGTAACATGATTCGTACAGACAACTATCAGGTAAACTTTACCGTACAATATGCTCGTGACTTTGGTCTTCACCATGTTGGCGGTATGTTCTCTATTGAGCGTTCTGAGGCAGAGAGCGAGTATAACTTGAGTCAGGCATACGGACCTTATCCATTTACTAATGGACAGTCTAATTCAACAGATGGTGATACCTATGGTGAGTTTAAACGTTCAGAAAGTGGTACATTGTCATACGTTGGTCGTGTTAACTATGCTTACGCCAATAAGTATCTCTTAGAGTTCTTGTTACGTTCTGATGCTTCTACTAAGTTTGCACCAGCTAACTATTGGGGAACATTCCCTGCATTTTCTGCAGGTTGGGTTATTTCTGAGGAAAACTGGTTCCGTAAGAGCGTAAAATGGGTCGACTTCTTGAAGCTTCGTGCTTCTTGGGGTTTGACAGGTCGTGATAATACAGACGCCTGGCAGTGGATGCAGACCTATACATTGTATCCTAATAAGGGCGTACTCTTCGGAACAAGTATAACAGATGCTACTTCAAAGCGTATTTATATTGGCAATGGTCAGGCTGCGGTTAATACTGATGTACATTGGGATAAGTCTTATAAGACCAATGTCGGTGTTGACGCTCAGTTCCTAAATAACCGTTTGTCTGTAACATTCGATTACTATTATGAGAAGAATCGCGAGATGTTGATGAAGATAGCTCAGAATGTACCTTTTACCGTAGGTACACAGAGTGCAGCAACCAACCTTGGTGAAATGGATTCTTGGGGTGGTGAACTCTCTGTTACTTGGAAGGATAAGATAGGAAAGGACTTCAAGTATCGCGTAGGAATCAATACCGGATTCTCTGATAATAAGGTGATCAACATGGACTGGTCTACTGATACCAAGACACTTTACAAGGCAATGAGTAAGAATCATCGTACAGACGTAGGTCTTTGGGGTATGCAATGTATCGGTATGTTCCGCAGCTTCCAGGATATTGAGGAATACTTTGATAAGTATAACATTTCAACTTATATGGGCTTGACTCGTGATAAAGTTCGTCCAGGTATGTTGATTTACAAGGATGTTCGTGGTGCTTACAATGCTGAGACAGGCAAGTATGATGGACCAAACGGAATCGTAGATGCAGATGAAGACCAGGTTAAATTGGGCGACCGTCAGGATAATATCTATGGATTTACCATGAACTTGGGCGCAGAATGGAAGGGTCTTTCTCTGACAGCTCAGTTTAATGCTAATTGGGGAGGTTACACCGTTATGTCTGGTGCAATGATTACTCCATCTGGTAACTTAGAGTATTGCAATATGCCTTCCTTCTGGAATTCAGATAATATGTACTCTTATCAGGATGTATATGATGGTTCAGGTAATCTCGTAGTTAGTAAGAATCGCGATGCTATTTATCCAAACTTGGCTTATACAAGCGTAAACTCAGTGGCATCTACGTTCTGGAGAATTAGCAATGCTAGTGTTACTCTGAATCGTTTGACATTGGCTTATAGTTTGCCAAAGGGATGGTTGAATCCTATAGGCATCAAGAGCTGCCGTATCAACGTGACCGGTCAGAATTTGATTAGTTTCTACAATCCATATCCTGACCATTTCACAAGCAAGATGGCTGGCACTTATGGTAACTATCCTAACCTCCGTAAGTGGACTGTAGGTATCAATCTCTCATTCTAATGAGTTACATATATAATTCTTTTAAAAAAAACAACAATGAAAACGACAATAAAAATAATAGGTTTAGGCCTCGTTTCTGCTGTGGCTCTCAACTCTTGTAGCGATGAGTTTTTGCAGAAAAAGAAGAATTATGACAATGTTACTTCGGATATTTACAACTACTATGATGGTTGCAATCTCCGTGTAAACAATATTTATGGTAGTTTATGTTTGCCAGAGGTAAGCGACCTCAACTGGAAATATCCTTCTATGGGTAATGCAGACTTGGCATCGCAGGCAACAGAGGAATATAGTGGCTTTAGTGACTTTGTCAATCCACAGATTGAGTTGACAGCAATGAGCTCTACCAATGGTGTGCCAGATTTTTTGATGGGACAAGCATCTAAAGTCGAAGAGTCTGTTTATGGTCGTATTCGTGCCGTAAATGAGTCTATTGAGGGTATTAGTAGCGGTAGTATTGATCAGGCAGACAAGGATATCTTCTTGGGTCAATTATACTTTATGCGTGCATGGTGTTACTACAACTTGTTCAAGTGGTATGGTGGTGTGCCACTGGTTACAGATGTACAAAACCCTGTATCTTCTTCTATCACTCCACGAGCAACAACCAAGGAAACTTATGATTTCATCATGAGTGACTTGGATAAGGCAGCTAAGCTCTTGGCAGAGAAGACAATGAATGGCGGCTGGACAGGTACAGACTATGGTCGTGTCACTACTGGTACTGCTCTTGCATTGAAGGGTCGGCTCTTGCAACTTTGGTGTAGTCCGCTCTTCAACCGCTCTGATGATAAGAGCCGTTGGGAAGAGGCTTATAAAATAATGAAAGCGGAGAAGGATTCTATCGATGCTTGTGGTTATGGCTTGTATACATCTGGCAATAATGTGAATGGTTCCACATTTGCTTCTGTCTTTACTCAGCAAGGTGTTAACCCTGAAGCGGTATTCGTAACTTTGCATAATAATGTTCAGGGACAGGATGGCTTGTCTACCGATCCTCAGCGTAATAGTACTTGGGAGAAGGGTATTCGACCAAAGAATGCTGGTGGTAGTGGTAAGAAACCTTCTAAGATGATTATCGATGAGTTCCCAATGTCAGATGGTAAGATTCCTGCAGGAGCTGGCACTTATACAAAGTTGACTTCTTCCTCTGTAACCTATAATTCTGAGTTGCCATTTATGAATCGTGATCCACGTTTCTATCGCACCTTTACTTTCCCTGGTTTCCGCTGGGCATATAATGGTGATGCAACTGTCATTTCACAGAACAACCCAGCAGACAGCAAGAACTATGTGCTTTGGAGCTATGTATGGTATACAGATAAAAATGATGTTGGTAACCCAGAGAGTGGTAGTTACTATGTTGCTGACAACCTCTTTGATAGTAAAACTGGTATTTATGTTCGCAAAAAGAGCGATGATCTTGATTTGAATAGTTCACCTCTTTATGAATTTGTCGGTACAGACAGCAAGGCTGCTGCTCCTTGGTATTCTGCTGCTCAGTTGTTGGAAATTCGTTATACAGAGGTTCTCTTGAACCTTGCAGAGGTTGCAGCTGGCGCAGGTCATTTAGATGAGGCTGTAGCCATAGTAAAGCAGATACGTGAACGCGCTGGTTATACTGGTGATTGCGGAATCACTCCTGCTGCTTCTAGCGATCGTGCAACTTGTTTTGCACAAATTCTATATGAACGTCAGATAGAGTTTGCATATGAGGGTAAACGTTTCGATGACCTCCGTCGTTGGATGCTCTTCGATGGTGGTACTGGTCATGTAGAGGGCGCTCCTGCTAGTTGGACATTGACAGGGTTCGATGGTAATACTTGTGAGTTCCTCGGATTTAAGGCGTTGAATGGTCAGCGACGTGAGAATATTCAGTATCGTGTGGCAGACAAGTATGGTGTGGGTAAGGCTGTTTGGAATGGTGACCCAATGCTGGGAAAGGTTGAACGTCCTGCGGGGGTAGATCTTCGGAAGGCAGATCTCGAATCTCAGTTGAATACTTTGGCTACATGGTATGAGGACAACTTGAAATTCAAGCAGAGTAAAGGTGATGCATGGGATTCTAACAAGAACCCTCTTTATATGAATTTCCGTCCTAAGTATTATTTCTTAGGCTTAAGCAATGGTGCTCAGTCGAACAACCCAAATATCCCTCAGACCATCGGTTGGGAGAACTCTAACAATGGTGGTGCCAATGGTACTTTCGACCCTTTGGCTGAGTAATGTCAAGAGAGGAATGACGATATTGTCATAACATAATAGATTAAGGTTGCGGGGTGTGTTCTCTTTATGGAGAATGCACCCCGTTTTCTGTCTCTGATATTTTCTGTAGGAGGGTGTGTCTAAGTCTGGATAATAGTTGGCGCATAACAGTTGACCACCGCATGCAACATCACCTGTTGTGCGACCGGAGATACTAACTATCTCACCAATATATCCTATCTTTTCCAGCAACATATCAGTAATATTCCAACAAAAAGAGAGTGAATCATTAACTTATGATACACCCTCGTTATCTTTATTGCTATAATTTTTACTTCTGAGAAACAAAGTGCTGTTAACAAAGTTCCTCTGTCAGGTAATGGGAGGCCAAAGCCTCGATGTCTATCTTGTCTGAAGTTTGAATTTCTTCAATAACAGCCTCTGTGCAATCATCGTTCATGATTACACCAACTGCTTCACTAGGTGTGAGGTTACATTCTTTTGCTATATAACAAGCAATCTGGCCTAACACGTATTCGTAATTATGCTTATTTTCCATATTCTTAATCTTTTATGAGTTCATTAATAGCCTTTTGTGTACAAAAGCAATATTGTATATAGCTAAGTCCGAATTGAGAAATCTTAGAGACAAAAGTATTCAAATTACTTTCTTCAAGATAAGTTTCTCCATATTGTTGAATATAGTTTTTTATTTCCTGATCAATAAAAGCATCTGCAACAGGACCAATAACAATATCAAAGTTATGTTTGAATCTGCTTTCTACTCTGTTCTGGAGAATGAATTTTGCCCATTCCGTAGTGAATCCTTCAAAGATTTTAATTCGAAGTCCTTTCTTTTCACTTAAATTGGGGTAGAACAGAAACGCATTGACTGTGATTTCTCCACCATAAAGGAAAGTGCTGCGTTTACCCATCTGCCAAGCCCTTTTCCAATTTGGAGTGAGATAGAAGCCTTTACCAAAATCATTTTTGCCTTTACATATAGAAAGGTCTGGGGTAAGTATTTCTGTATAACTTCCATGTAACAATCTCATGATACGTTCATCCTCCCTTCTCTTTTCTTCGTCTTTGCAATATGGTTATTGCAGATATGGGTTAAATCTTGAATGATTTGTTCCCTTGGCATGGTTTGTTCTATTTCCCAGTTTTCCTCAAGAAATCTGATGCCCTGGTTCTTTTGGAGATAGTTGAAAGCCTTCTGTTTGGTAATTCCCTTGTCTTCTGCAAACCAGCAGGCAGCAACTGTGACAAAGATGGTTGCTTTCATCTTTGTTTCTGCTGACGGATACAGGTCGCCAATATAAATATTCAACTTCTCTCCCATAGCTTCCAAGAGGACTGAAGCATCATCTGCAGAGATATTGGTTTTGCCGCTTTCTATCTTGCTGATGCTGCTTTTTCCTAGCCCTACATATTTTCCTAGTGCTTCTTGGGATAGTCCTTTTTCCTGTCTGACTTTTTTAACGATACCGCCCAGGAGATTATCTGTATTATCGAATTTCTTTTTCATATCTGTACCTTTTTTGTGCAAAGATAGATAAAGTTTCCCAAACGAGCAACTTTTTTAACTTAAAGTAGTGAAAAAGATAATTGGACAAAAAGTAGTTGTAGCGTATGAATGTACATTTTCTACCTCATACCTTCGCATGTTTCTTATAAAAAGGTGAGGATTTGTGGGTGCAAAAGCCTAGCTCTTGCGTCTTATGGATAAACAACTATTTAGACAAACTTAAAAGTATTAATTTAAACTAGACAAGGTTATGAAGAAATTTTTTACTTTGATTTCTATGGCACTTGTTGCCATGAGTATTAACGCTCAGACAGAGAGCTGGTATGTTAACAATGAGGATGGTACATTGAAGGCCGACTATGTTGCTAATGCTGATGCCAGTGCGATGTCTGTTGTCAAGTTCTCAACTGCCAACGTGGAGGGTACTCATACCTCAGGTCCTGTTGCCGGCTATAATGACGGCGCACTCGAAAATGGCAAGTTGACGCCAAAAGTTGACGCCACTCTGACTGCCTACTGTCGTGGTAGTTCCGGCTAACGTCTCGTTCACCATTCGGGTATCGTGATTATCCAGGAAAGGCTGGTTGGCTCCCACATCGCAGAGCACATTCTTATAGGCTGCCTTGGCACTCTCGATGGCTGCCAGAGACTCGAAGAATGGTTTCGAAACGAATGGCTCCCAGTTTACGACCTGATCATGTGATGTTTCGACAACATAGGTATCTTTGAGTTTATCTTCAGTCAAGGCTCCATTGCCTGCAGCCTGACGGATATTGCCATGAACGTATGCACTCTGTGTACCGCTTCCGGTGCCTTCAAGCTGAAGGCGGAACAGTTTCTTCTGGGTGGTAGCTGGTCCCATCTTATAATAGTTGTTCACGAAGTTCACCTCGTGGCTGCCACCATCCGTAGCACGGCCACCCCAGTTGTAAACCACATTATTAAATACATCGTGATGACCATCGTAAGCTCCTACACCATCCAGTCCGCCGCTCAAACTCCAGTTTCTTCCTTCGCAATGAGCCAGCAGGTTGTGGTGATAAGAACCTACCTTGAGTGTTGCCGACATTTCGCCGCCGCCGATGGTTGCTGCATATCCGTGGGCTGTACCCGCACTATAGTTAGGATGACCTGCCACATTGAGCGCTTCGGAAATCAGGGTGCGCTGAAGGGTAAGACTCTTGGCATTGCGGCTTGAGAATGCCTCATCGATGGTCCAGGAGATAGAGCAATGGTCCATGATGGCATTGTCGTTGCCTGCCATTCCCATACCGTCGAGTCCGTTCACCTTATCTTCATCGCTGATAGTTCCGCCGTTGGTCTCCTTATGTCCCAGACGCATGCGGAGGAAACGGGTGATGCCTTCGCTTGCCATACCGAAAGGACAGCCGCGGAGCATGATACCGTTGCCTGGAGCCGTCTGTCCGGCGATGGTAACGTATTCGTCGCTGCAGGTGAGGCGTTTTTTCAGGTCGATGACGCCCGCCACATCAAAGACGATGGTGCGCGGTCCGGTAGCTTTCTTGATGCCGTAACGGAAGGAACCCTCTATCGGATTCTCATCATCGCCATTATCTTCGAGTGTGGTTACGTGATAAACGCTTCCGCCTCTGCCACCCGTAGCATACTTACCATATCCTTCTGCACCTGGGAAGGCAAGATGACGGGGACGGAAACTCCAGACATCGCCTTCGTATACATTACCGGCAGCATCTTCCTCGTCGATTCGCCAGTAATAGGTGTTGAGGTTGGATGTCTGGTTGAGCGTATATTTTGCCTCGGTAGTTGTAGCTACTTCTGTAAGACTGTTGGCATCTGTACCCATCAGAACATGGTGCTTGACGGCTTTTTCGGCTGAAGTCCAGGAGATGGTGAGCGATCCGTTATCGGCATCGGCATGATAATCTCTGTTCTCCGGATAAGGATCTGTGGCTGCCGTCTGTGGATTCGGACGGTCGAAGATGAGGGCGTTGATGGTGAGCGAGGTGGTATAATTGCCGCTCTTGTCATCGCTGGCACCCGGTGTGGTAACGTAAGAGATGACGACATCCTTTCCCTCTTCTGCTACAAAAGTTACGTACGACATGCCGCAGGCTGATGGAGTCAGGGCTCTGTTGGTCTGTGCGATGCCTTCCTGCTGCCTGGTACCGTTGACGTATACATCGAGTTTCGGAGCATAGAAACCATCGTTGTTGTTATGATAAGCCATCAGAGAGTGCTTGCCGGCGCTCAGCCCCTTGAGGGTGATGTTGAGGCGGACGGCACCTTCGGTTATCTGTGGGGTGTTACCGTCTTCGTAACCATAGATGGCAAAACCGTCGGCGATGAGCTTGGAACTGCTGAGTCCGTTCTTAAACCAGCATGATTTCAGTCTCCTGCCTGCATAAGAGGCATCATTAGCCAGCGTGATGGTGATAGGATTTCCGTCAGCATCTTCTACTTCCTTCGATTCTGTTTCGCAGGTGTTTACTGCCCATGCTGTGTACTCGGGTTCATTGACCTGTGACTCGGAACGACCTGCCAGATTGAAGTCGATTCTCTGTGCCGATGCTGTCAGTGCTGAGACTAAAGCATCGAGAATAATACTTGTCTTTTCATGTTTTACCTTAAGTTTGAAAGTTGTTTATTTCGTTTTTATTGATACTTCGAGATTAGATATTGTTTAATGTATCATCTTTTGTGTTTCCACATCGCTATTGGGTAATAGCGATGTGGAAAGTACGTTGCAGGGAGGCTACCTGGTCTTTGTCGGTTGCCTTCACCTTGATGTCGATGAGGCAGTCGGCAGCCTTTTTGTTGAGGCTGATGGTGAGGATTCCCTTCTTATTGAGTTTCATCTTGCCTTCCTGTGGCTGGATGCTGCTCTCTAGGGTGAAGACTGGCTGCTGGTTGTAACCGGCGAAATACTGCTTCAGGTCGATAGTCAGCTTATTGCCTGCTGAGGTGATGAAATGTGGTTCTGCAAGCCAGTTGAGATAACGTTCCAGCTGGGTATATTCGCCATCGGTCAGCTCGTTGTTGTCGGCAGCTGACGGGTTGGTACCAGCCAGCTTCTCCCACCAGTCTGGCATTCCATCCTGGTCGGTATCCCAGTTGGCAGGGCGACGGTCGGTGAGTGCTTCAAACTCCTTCCAGGCATCGTTGCCGGCATCCAGGTTGTCATCTATCAGTCCCTTCTTGCCGGTCTTGGAACCAACATATTTATAGGTTCCGTTCAAGGTTTCTTCTACCATGCGCTGGTCGTGCTGGTCGATGCAAGGCTGGTTGGCTCCCACATCGCTCAAAACGTTCTTGAAGGCAGCGCGGGCACTTTCTACCTTGGCATAGGATGGGAAGAATGGTTTGTCATTAAATACCTTCCAGTTGACAATCTGTCCGTGAGAAATGGTATATTTGTAGGTTTCGCCTTCCTTGTCGCTGATCAGTTCTCCATGCTTTCCTGCCACAGTTCCTGCATTCTGTTTCATATCGCCCACATAGTTCTGGCGGATATTATCGTGAATGTAGTAAGCCTGACTTCCCTGGCCGGTACCTTCCAACTGGGCATTGAGGATATATTTCATGCTGGTGGCAGGTCCCATCTTGTAATAGTTGCCAACGAAGTTTACCTCGTGGGCTCCTCCGTCGCAGGCACGGTTGCCCCAGTTGTATACTACATTATTAAAGAGGTCGAGCTTTCCGGCATAATATCCGGCTCCGTCCAGTCCGCCACCCATACTCCAGTTTCTTCCTTCGTTGTTGGCAAGCAGGTTGTGGTGGAACGAGCCTACGTTGCCACCGATGGTTGCGGCATAGCCATGTTTGGCGTTGACATAATTCTGATGACCAGCCTGATTGAGTGCTTCGGAGATGAGGTTGTGCTGGAAAGAGATGTTCTTGCCGTTGCGGCTGGAGAAAGCCTCGTCGATGGTCCAGCCTACCGAACAGTGGTCGATGATGGTATTGTCGCAGCCTGCAGCACCCAGTCCGTCGAGGGTAATGGTCTTGCCGTTTTTATCGAGATATTTTCCCAGTCGGAGACGGATGAAGCGGAAGATGCCTTCTGATCCGAAACCGAAAGGATGCTCACGGAGAAGGATTCCCTTGCCAGGTGCTGTCTGTCCGGCTACCGTGATGAATGGATCGGAACAAACCAGACGGTCTTTCAGGTCGATGATGCCGGCAACATCGAAGACGATGGTACGAGGTCCCTTAACCTTTGTGATTCCGTATCGGAGAGAGCCCGGCTGCGGATTCTCAGGATTGTCTTCTAGAGAGGTTACATGATAAACCGAACCACCACGACCGCCGATGGCAAATCTTCCATATCCCTCAGCACCCGGGAAGGCGAGACGGCGTGGACGGAAGTTCCATACTTCGCCCTCTGAAACCTTGCCGTTGGCATCTACTTCGTCAACACGCCAGTAATAATCGTTGGCGCTGCTGAGGCTGGTGGCTTCGAAAGCGGTTTCTTCTGTGGTGGCAACCTTCTTCAACTGGTCGGCACGCTGTCCCATATAAATAAGGTGTTGCTTGGCGCCTTCTCCGGCTTGCCAGTGCAAAACTACCTTGCCGTTTTCTGCGTTGACATGAAGATTGTTATTGGCAGGATAAGGGTTGAGAGCGGTGGCTTTCGGGTTCGCTTTATCGAATACCAAACCATTGATGGTGAGCGTGTTGTTTGCGTTATCCACACCTTGCAACTGATAGTGGATAACTACAGGCTGGTCGTCGGTTACATCAAATTCGATGTATGACTGTCCGCTCTGCGATGCCTTCATCTCTCTTACGGTCTGTTTGATATCCTGTGCAAGAATCTCCTGCATCATGGTCTTCTGCTGGATACGCTTCTTGCCCTTCTTCACGGTGGTTATCTGTTCCTTCTCTCTGGAAACCTGGATAGAAGGAATATTGCCGGTAAGTCCGTCTACTATGTTATGATAGGCAAGGAGAGAGTGATGACCCGGTTTCAGACCTCGGATGGTGATGCGGAGCTGGGCATTATCGCCTTTTGACGGATATACTACGATACCATCGCTGGTGAGTCGGTCGCCCAACTGTATGCCCTGCTTAAACCAGTTGGATTTGATACTCTGGTCTTTCACAGGTGCATCGAGTGTAATCTCCAGTTCGTCAAGTTGAAACTGGTAGCTGTTGCCTTGAGGTACCCCGACAGGAGTAAAGTTGATGGCTGTAACTTCAGCAGCCTTTCTGCTGGCTATGTTGAAATCAACTTGCTGCGCCTGGCTTGAAAGCGCCATCAGCGAAGCGGCAACTAAAGGAAAACATCTTCTGTTCATCATTTTTCAATTTTATGTTTTTTGTTTTATGTTTCAATAAAATAATAGATAAGTAACTTTCGTTTATATATTATAGGTGTAAGACGTTCCTGCGGATGAAATGTCGCCATCTGTTCCCGAAAAAATACTCATGTTCTTTGAGGACAAAAGCCGGCGAGAGGCGTCTTTAAGATATAATGAACAAACAATTTAAAAGCAATGAAAAGAAATAAGAAAATTTTCGCTGCGATGGCATTAACCATTTTGCCATCAGCAACTTTTGCCCAGTATCCTACTGTTACCAGTGAGGCTCAGGCAAAGAGAGATTCTATGGAGGCTGCATGGACTGCCCATTCTGATTCTGCTTGGGCTGTGGCTTTCCCTATCGTAAAACAAGAGGCAATGGCAGGACGTCCTTATGTGCCATGGGCTTCCCGTCCATACGATTTGCGCCAGGCTAAGATTCCTGCATTCCCAGGTGCTGAGGGTGGCGGTATGTTTACCTTCGGTGGCCGTGGCGGCAAGGTGCTGACTGTGACCAATCTCAATGATGCTGGTCCTGGTTCTTTCCGTTGGGCTTGCGAACAGGGTGGTGCCCGCATCATCGTCTTCAACGTATCGGGAAATATTGTATTGAAGACTCCAATTATCGTCCGTGCTCCTTATATCACCATCGCCGGACAGACTGCTCCAGGCGAGGGCGTGATGATTTCGGGTGAATCTTTCCAGGTTGATACCCATGATGTCATCGTTCGCCACATGCGTTTCCGCCGTGGTAATACCCATGTATGGTATCGTGAGGATTCTTTCGGTGGTAATCCGGTAGGTAACATCATGATTGACCACTGCTCTTGCGAGTTTGGTTTGGATGAGAATATCTCTTTCTACCGCCATATGTTCGATTTGCACGACGGTAAGCCAAAACGCAAGGTGCCTACGGTGAATGTAACCATCCAGAATACCATCTCTGCCAAGGCACTCGATACATGGAACCATGCCTTTGGCAGTACAATCGGTGGAGAGAATTCTACCTTCATGCGTAACCTCTGGGCAGATAATACAGGCCGTAACCCTTCTATCGGATGGGGTGGTGTGTTCAACTTCGTGAACAACATCGTTTACAACTGGGTACATCGTACAGCAGATGGTGGTGAGTTCTCAACCATGAGCAACTTCATCAACAACTATTATAAGCCAGGACCTCTTACTCCGAAGGGTGCCATCAGCTACCGTATCGTGAAGAGCGAAAGCCGAAGCAACAAACTCTTCCCTTGGGCTCAGTATGGTCGTATTTATGCTGAAGGAAATATCGTAGAAGGCAACGAGGCTGTAACCAAGGACAACTGGAACGGCGGTATTCAGATTGCCGACAAGGATCTTCCAAATGGAATACCTGCAGATGTTAAGGCGCTGATGCGTTCTAACGAACCATTCGCCATGCCACACATGACCATTATTCCTAAGGACCAGACTTTTGATAAGGTGCTTGAGAGTGTGGGTGCAACCATTCCTTCCCGCGATATCGTGGACCAGCGCATCGTAGAAGAGGTTCGTACCGGTCAGGCTTACTATGTAAAGAAACTGCCTAAGAAGAATCCATACGGCGACCTCTGGGGATTGTCTGACAAGTCGAAGGCTGAAGATGGCAGTTTTAAGTACCGCCGTCTGGACAAGGATTCCTATAAGTTGGGTATCATCACAGATATCTGCCAGGTTGGTGGATTCCCTAAATATAAGAAGGTGAAGCCATACGTAGATACAGATGGCGACGGTATGCCTGATGAGTGGGAGATTGCCAACGGCTTGAATCCTAACGATCCTAGCGATGCCAACAAGGATTGCACTGGTGACGGATATACCAATATCGAGAAGTATATCAACGGTATCAGCACCAAGGAAAAGGTGGATTGGACTGACATGAAGAACAACCACGATACTTTGGCTGAGAAGGGAAAACTTCTGTAAAACAGGAATGAATGCCCGGAGTTGTTTCTTTGGGCTCATTTTTTAATGCATGACATGAATATGAAAAAACTTTTGAGAAATAAGTTGTTAGGCGCGGCCTGTCTGCTCTTGCTTCCTCTGGGAGCAGGAGCACAGGTACAGCTCGACAGCGTGGGGCGTGATGCCAAGTATGTGAACACCATCATCGCCCGTTCGCAGAAAATCGTGGATGCGCTGCAACTGACTGATAAAAGCTGCAAGCAGAATGTGCTCCACATCATCTGTAACCGTTATTTCCTGCTGAACGATATCTATGAGAAGTTCGGCAAGAATAAGGCTGAGCGTGATGCGGAACTTTACAAGTATCATTTCGAGTTTGCTGCCAATTTGTCGAATTATCTATCCGATAATCAGGTGGAGCAGGTAAAAGATGGTATGACCTATGGAGTTGTACCTAAAACCTATCAGGCTCAGCTGGAGATGATTCCTTCTTTAAAGGAAAATGAAAAACTCCAGATTCTCAACTGGTTGAAGGAAGCCCGTGAGTTTGCCATTGATGCAGATAACGCAAAGGCGAAGCATGGCTGGTTTGGCAAGTACAAGGGCCGTATCAATAACTGGCTTTCCAAGCGGGGCTATGATTTGAAGGCTGAGCGTGAAGCATGGTATAAACGTATGGAAGCGGCTAAAAAGAAGTAGATAGTAATAGACTCCCTTGGGCGTCTTATATGATTTTGGAATTTTTGAGAATGAAATATATGAAAAGATCTTTTTCTATATGGATATTTATGTTAGTAGGGGTTGTGCAAATCTTTGCGCAACCCTTTGCGTTTGATTTTAGTTACGTGGGCTACCAGCAGAGCGAAAAGGAGATTCCGGATGCGGACGTTGTGGTCTTCGTAAAATGGAAAGAAGGCGACCAGAGCGCTCGCATCCAGAAAGCTATCGACTTTGTTTCTGCCAGAAAAGTGGATAAGAAGACGGGACTACGAGGGGCTGTCTTGCTCGACAAGGGCGTATTCGAACTCTCACAGCCACTTCGCATCCAGACTTCGGGCGTGGTGCTCAGAGGTACTGACCGCAACCAGACGGTACTATATAAAAAAGGTGTAGACCGTGGAGCGGTGGTGTATCTGGAAAGCGAAAAGCAGATGCAGATGCTGGGCGAACCAATGAAACTGTCTGCTCCCTGGAAGTTGGGAGAGCGGAAGGTGACACTGCCTGCCGGCTGCAAGATGGGCGATGAGATCCTGATTGTCCGACCTTCTACCAAGGAATGGATTCAGAAGATGGGCTGTGCTGACTTTGGTGCAGGCAAGGATCTGGGCTATTGGGGCTGGCATCCGGGAGAAATCGATGTGCGCTGGACCCGTAGTGTGGTTTCTGATGGAAAGGGAGGATTGCAGTTGGATGCTCCTTTATCCATGTCGCTCGGTCAGGATGATGCGGAATGCTTCGTTCAGCGCATTGCCGGTAATGACTGGCGCTTGAAGAATGTGGGTGTAGAAAATCTCACGATAGATTCTGAATATGATACTACCAATCCGAAGGATGAAAACCATGCCTGGGAGGGTGTATATATTAATAAGGTGAAAGATGGTTGGGTGAGAATGGTGAATTTCCGCCATCTGGCTGGTTCGGCTGTAGTAACCCAGCGTGATGCTTCCCGTATCACGGTAGAGGATTGCATTTCTCAGGCTCCTGTCTCTGAAATCGGTGGCTACCGTCGTCGCACCTTCCTCTGTATGGGTGAACAATGTCTGTTCCAGCGTTGCTATTCTGAACAGGGCATGCACGATTTTGTGGCTGGTCTCTGTGCAGCGGGTCCTAATGCCTTCGTACAATGCGATGGTTATGAATCGCTGGGTTATAGTGGTGCAGTGGGACCTTGGTGTACAGGATTGCTCTTCGATAATGTGAATATCGATGGCAACGACATCAAGTTCTGCAATCTCGGTCTCGAAGGCTACGGCATCGGATGGAATACAGCCAACAGCCTCGCTTACCAATGCACGGCTGCTGGAATCTTTGCCGACAGCATTCCTGATGGCAGCAACAACCATGTGTTTGCCTGTTGGGCGCAGTTTAACGGCTCTGGTGATTTCCAGCAATGTAACAATCATGCCAAACCATGGAGCCGCTTTGCCTCTCTTCTGGGGAAACGACTGGGTAGGGATGTCTCTGCCCAATGTCGTGTACTGGAGAGAGAACGCAACAATGTGAGCAACAATCCTACCTATGATGTGGCACAGAAGATGGTGGAAGAGGCGCGAAAACCTCGCATCACCATGCAGATGTGGATAGCAGACAGCGCCCGGTTCATGGCTTCTGTTTCTCCTTTTAGGGCTATGGATGTGGATAAGATCAAGGAACGTTCTAAGAAAAAGGCGGATCTTGCCCATGCCGGGAAGCCTGTCTTCGCGATAAAGGAAGGTAAGATCATGGTGGCTGATACGCTGTTGAAGGGTGCAAGAATGAATACCCCTTGGTGGAACGGACGTGTTCGTTACTCGGCTTTCCCTAAGATTGCCGATGCCGTGACCCGTTTTGTGCCGGGAATGGAGGGACAGGGCACTACCACCCGTGTGGATAGTGTGGTGGCTCATCTTCGTGATAAGCATGTGGTGCTCTTCAATCAGAACTACGGCTTGTGGTATGACCGCCGCCGTGACGACCACGAACGTGTGCGCCGCCGTGATGGAGATGTCTGGGCTCCGTTCTATGAACAGCCTTTTGCCAGAAGCGGACAGGGCACGGCTTGGGACGGACTGAGTAAGTATGACCTTACAAAGTTGAATCCGTGGTACATCAGCCGCATTAAGGAATTGGCAGAAAAGGGAGCCAAGAATGGTTTGCTGGTTATCAACCAGCACTATTTCCAGCATAATATCCTGGAGGCAGGTGCCCATTGGGTAGATTGTCCATGGCGCCCGGTCAACAATATCAATGGTACGGTGTTCCCTGAACCTGTTCCTTTTGCCGGCGATAAGCGTGTATGGATGGCAGAATACTTCTATAATATAGATAATCCGGTGATGCGCCAGCTGCATAAGCAGTATATCATGAAGATGCTGGATGCCTTTGCTGATGAGCCGAACGTGATTCAGTCGATTGGCGAGGAATATACGGGCCCTTATCATTTTACGAAGTTCTGGTTGCAGACCGTTGCCGAATGGGAGGCTAAGACGGGCAAGCATGTCTGGGTAGCTTTGTCATGCAACAAGGATGTGCAGGATGCCATCCTCCAGGATCCGGAGTTGAGAAAGGTGGTTGACATCATTCATATTGAACAGTGGTATTATACCCAGAAGGGACTTTATGCTCCTGAAGGAGGCAAGAATCTGGCACCTCGCCAGTATCAGCGTCGTCTTCGTCCGGGCAAGGTTACCTATGATGATGTCTTCAAGAGTGTGAGCGAGTATCGTCAGACTTATCCTGAGAAGGCTGTCATTTACAGTGGGGCTTCGGCACCCGAGAATGGCAAGGCGGTGATGGATGCCGGCGGCTCCTGTCCGAATGTGAAGTAATATGTAATAAAAGTAGAGAAGATGAAAAGAATGATAATAACAGAATCTGTAAGAAATCTTTTATTGGATTCCGACTTTCTGGAGTCGGTACTCGGTTCTTCTATTGTAGAACCGGATGCCAACTCTGGGAGGTCGGCATCTTCTCGAAAGCTTGAGAAAATGTATCTTCCTGCCGAAATAGAGCAGGCAAAATATGTTCTTCTTCATCTTGACGAGATTTCGGGCTTGTTGTCTGAAACTGACATAGAAGAACTGAAAAATCGCATAAAAAGCCATTTGTACCCTTAAAATGGGAGGAAAAATACACTGAATACCAATTTTTCCCATTCATTTACCTGATTTTTCCTTAGAGTTTGCCGCATTTAGGCTACTTTTGCACCATCAACAAACAAAAGTACACCTAAGATGAAAACAAACTACAATAACATTAGAGAAAGAGAGGAAGCAGCACAGACGTTGCTCGCTGCCTATTGCCAAGGCGACCAGAACGCTTTCATGTCTTTATATGATATGTACGCGGAAATGTTGCTCAATTATGGTCTGTGTATTACATCAGACAAAGAACTTGTAAAAGATTGTGTACAAGATGTGTTTATCAAACTCATCTCTAAAAGCCAGGATTTACAAGTTACAAAGGTAACCTCTTACCTGCTCATTTCTCTCCGCAACAGATTGCTGGATGAGTTTCGCCGCAAGAACTATATGACGGAGACTGCGGTGGAGGATATCCGTATCTCTACAACTGTAGAAGATGTGGAAAACTCTTATATCCTTGATGAAAGTTCGCTCAATAATGTTCGTAAGGTACAGATCCTGATGGATGAGCTGACACCACGCCAGCGCCAGGTGTTCACCTTATATTATATAGAGCAGCGCAAATATGAGGACATCTGCGACATCATGCAGATGAACTATCATAGTGTACGCAACCTGGTACATCGTGGCATGTTGAAGTTACGTGCAGCCGTAGCAGTATAAACTCTTCTGAAGGAGAAAGGAGTTTGACAGATGTTATTGGTAGACCCGAAATAGAGATTTGCACTTTAGGTTAATGACAATTTAAAATAGGTTTATTATAGTTATAAAAAAGGCAGGGGACTCCGTGAGGAATCTCCTGCTTGTTTTTTTATGCCTTGTTGTTTCGCTTTACCCCAGTAAAGCTTCAGCTACCTTGATGTCGAATGGAGTGGTAATCTTGATGTTCTCACGGTTACCCTCTACCATGGCTACCTGACAGCCAAGACTTTCTACCACCGAAGCATCATCGGTAAACTGTTCCTTGTATTCCTGGTTGAAAGCCTGCTTTGCCAGACCGATGTCGAAGGTCTGGGGAGTCTGCACCACGCGGTAATCGCTGCGCAGCACGTTCTTTCCGCCTCCGTGCTGGTCAATATAGCGCAAGGTGTCGGTTACGGCATATACAGGGATGGCTGCATATTCTTCGCGAGCCGTCTCGAAACATTCTTCGATCACTTCCTTAGATACGAATGGGCGCACACCATCGTGAATGCCCACTACGCCATCTTCATCATCAGGAATGAGTGCCAGTCCGTTTTTGGATGACTGGAAACGGGTATCGCCACCATTGGCTATCTGGTGCCTGATGTCGAAATGATGCTCCTCGCAGAGCTGGTGCCAGTATGCCTGCTGACTCTCCGGCAGAACCAGAATGATGTTCAATGCAGGGTTGTATTCATGAAAACGCTCTATGGTGCGCATCAGGATAGGCTTGCCCGCTACTGGCAAGAACTGTTTGGGAATCTCACTTCCCATGCGGAGGCCCTTGCCTCCGGCTACTATGATTACGTAATCCATTTTTTAAGTGAAGAGTTAAAAGTGAAGAGTGAAGAATTCTAATCCTGCCTTTCTTCACTCATTGTTATTATTTGCTTTTCATGAGATGATCATACATCATGCCATCCTGCAGGGCAGCCACAGTTTCCTTGCTTACGAAGTAACTCAGTATCTTATAAGCGTATGGGAGGGTTGCGGCAGGACCTTCGCCTGTAATCACGTTGCCGTCTTCCTGGAAGAGAGTGGCGGTATATTCGGTGTTCTCGCCGAAATACTGCTCGAAACCAGGATAACAGGTAGCCTTCTTTCCTTCGAGGATGCCTGTGCTTGCCAGAACCATTGGGGCTGCGCAGATGGCACCGATTCGCTTGCCAGCCTTGTGCTGTGCGATGAGCGCCTGGCGCACACCTTCGTGCTCGTTCAGGTTTGTACTTCCTGGCATTCCGCCCGGAATCATCAGCATGTCAGCATCTTCAAAGCTGGCAATATCCTCAAACTTCAGGTCAGCCTTGATGGTTACACCATGCGATGTTTCTACCCATTCTGTACCCGTTACACTTACAGTCTTGATGTCTACACCACCTCTGCGGAGGATGTCAACCGGAGCCAATCCTTCGATTTCCTCGAAGCCATTGGCAAGAAATTCATATACCTTTGCCATAATTTATTCGTTTTTTGTTTCGTTATTCGAATTATATTATTACCTTTGCAAAAGTAAGAATAATAATTGAAATAACAAAATAAATGGCACAGCAACATTTAAAATTCGCAATATTTGGTAATGAATACCAGGCTAAGAAGTCGGCTTCGATAGAGAAAATCCTTCTTTATCTTGAAAAGAAGGAGGCTGAAGTTTATGTGGAGAATGCTTATTACGAGTTTCTTACCCGCGACCAGCATCTCGATGTGAAGGCGGCTGGGGTGTTCGAGGATTACAACTTCGATGTGGATTACGTCATCTCTATGGGTGGTGACGGTACCTTCCTGAAGGCAGCGAGCCGTGTGGGAGCCAAGGGTACACCTATCATCGGTGTGAATATGGGCAGATTGGGCTTCCTTGCCGATGTGCTGCCAAGCGAGATAGAGTCGGCGCTGGACAGTCTTTATGCCGGTGATTGTCTGATAGAGGAGCATGCGGTGATTCAGGTTGAGGCTGAAGGAGGCGTTCTGGCTGGCAATCCGTTCGCCCTCAACGATATTGCCGTACTGAAGCGTGATGATGCTTCGATGATTTCCATCCGTACGCAGGTAGATGGCGAATTCCTCGTCACTTATCAGGCGGATGGTCTGATTGTTACTACGCCAACAGGTTCTACGGCATACAATCTATCTAATGGCGGACCTATCATCATTCCGCAGAGTGGCAGCATCTGTCTTACTCCGGTGGCTCCTCACAGTCTGAACATCCGTCCTATCGTCATCAACGATACGGCAGTCATCACGCTCGATATCGAGAGTCGCAGCCACAACTATCTGGTAGCCATCGATGGACGCAGTGAGCGTATGACGGAGGAAACCCGCCTCATCATCCGAAAGGCTCCTCATAGCATCAAGATTGTGAAGCAGCGCAACCAGCGTTATTTCTCTACCCTGAGAGAGAAACTGATGTGGGGTGCTGACCAGCGCGAAAGATAAGTAGAATAAGAAAGATAATTAAAATAAGAAAAGAGGTATATCCCGAAGATGACTCTTGGGTATACCTCTTTTTCCTAACCTAAAACAACTAACTAATAATTTTGTTCACACAAAACTAAACCTAAAAACATAAATCTTAATAAACCTAAAAACTTAAAACTGAAAAACTTAAACTTAAAACTGAAACTATTCTTTGAACTTATTTGTTGTATTCTTATCTGATAATCACTTTCTTTCCCTGGTGGATGTAAACACCATTCTTTGCAGGCTTCTTACCCAATTTCATACCGCTAAGTGTATACCATGCATTGTCTGTTGTGGTATTGCTTATGGTTGGAGTTCCTGTGATGCCTGTTGGTGCCCAGATGGCGGTAACATCCTTGCAGGTGTATTTGCCTTGACTCTGTGTAGTGGTAATCTCATAATACTTGGTGCTGTTGCCGGCATTCAAGTCTATGGTCTGCTTCTTGCCTGTTCCATTTCCCTGATTGAAGATGATGTTTACGATAGCATCCTTGCTTTTGATCTTGAAGTCCATATAGTACCACTTCTTTCCGTTCAGCGTCTTAGTTGCTGTTACAGCAGTACCTGGCCAGGCTTTTGTAATGGTTTCGCTGGAATTCCATGCGTAGAAATACATGGTTGACCCCCAGTTGGTTACCTGGTCGGCATTGGCATATATGGTGATGGTATATGGCTCGAATGCCTTGATGATATAATTGTAGGTACGGATACCTGTTACGGTTCCGTTGCTGAGCAAGCCAACCTTCAAGGTGCAGGTCTCATCTATGTTGATGGTGTTACCTGTAGCCACCTGCTTGCTCTTGGCTGTAGGGTCTGTGCCGTCAGTAGTGTATACCAGTTTGGCATTGCTGTTCTGACTGACAGCCGTAAGCTTAGCCCTGAATCCTGCCTCGTATTCGCCTGATGGAATGTTGCACCATGCGGTTTCTGCAGATTTAGAAAGATAATAACGATAGTGGTATCCTTCGAGAATCTGTGCATAGTCGGCACTTGGCGTATATTCCTTGGTGTTGTTTCCTACAACCACGATGAGCTTAGCCTTGTCGCCGGTAGTCTCATTGGCAAAGCATGCAATCTGCGCCATCTTGTTGGTATAATTGCTCATGTTGGTGATGCCTGCAAGTTTGCGGGCTTCAATCATGCTCTTGATTTCCTGTTTGTATGCTCTCCAGTGTGGCTGGAACACGCAAGGAGTTCCCGGCATGGCGAGCATATAGGCATTGGCAGCAAGCGTATCTCGCTTAAGAGGATCCAGCGGCTCATCTGCAGAACGGTATTGCATGTCGTGATTCTCTACGAATGTGATGGCGTACTGACGATAAACTGGGTCATGCATCAGATTGTAATCGCTCTTCAGTTTCGACCAGTTTGGCGATGAAACAATCTTATTGTCTTTTACGCCTATTGCGTCACGTACATTATAACGGAACTGGAAGTCGAAGGCTGCGCTCTTCTTGTTTGTCTTGTTTATCCAGTTGATGATTGACTCGTTTCCGTCCCAATATTCTCCAACAGAGAATTTTACACCTGTTGCATCATTGTAGTCAGCCACGTGGGTACCGCTGAAACCCTTTACCATGTCGTAGCGGAAACCGGTATATCCTATATCCTCTTTCAGGAATTTCAGATATGCCTTGATAATCTTCTGCACGTTTGCGCTCTTATGGTCAATATCACGGCATCCTCCAAAGTCGGTTCCCTCATCATAGTTCTGGCTGAGGCTTACACCCTCTTTGGTTGCCTGTGTTGCTGTTTTATTGCCATCATCATTCTTGCAGATGTCGGTAGACAGCATCTGGTAGGTCACACCTTTGTATGTTTCAGCAGGGAATGTGAACCAGCCGTCTGTATTGCGGTGATTGACCACAACATCTGCTATTGCGCCTATGCCGTTGGCTTTGAACTTGGCAATCAGGCTTCTGAGTTCAGCCTCAGTTCCGAATGAGGAATTCTGGTTGAAATAATAATATGGCATATAGCCCATCACCTGTGTGGTTTCGATACATTTTCCGCTTTGTGGAAGCCATACTAGGTCGATGAATCCTTTCATATCATCGGCTTGCTTCTCTAAAACATTCCATTGGGAGTAGTCGTAAGAATCCCATGAGAATCCTTGCAGCATGACGCCACTGTAGTTAACAGGCCAACCTTGTGCAAACATATTGATGCTTGCCAGTAAAGCGATAAGTGTAAAGTATATCTTCTTCATAATTATCTTTGTATTTTGTGATTATTATTTTATGTTTAATTGCAAGTTGTATTGTTATACGTTGGCAAAGTTACGATTTATTTCATTAGCTTGTTCAAAAATTGATGCAAATCAAGCGAATAAATTGTGCAAACGTTTGCATTCCGGTACGCTTTTCTTCTATTATATAATTAAGGTATATGTAGTTTTAGAAGATAATTATTATTAAAAAACTGGAAAACATTTGGCGGTCTCGTTTTTTATTGCGTAATTTGCGTTGCGTAAAAAGCGCAATGAACGTTTGTATAATGAATGATAACAAGATATGGCAAGATTGAACAATCCTTTTGTGGGCGATAGTTCGTGAGCATTTGGTATCTTCGCCGTTGAGCCAGCAGTTTATCAGCACCCACCATCTTCCGGCTACGAGCAGCGTGAAAACGGCATTAAAGGCATTGGTAGATAAGCAGCTGGTAAGTAAGACTCCGACTGGCTATCTGGTTAGTGACCGCTTCTTTGCGAAATGGCTGGTGAGAGGAGGAATCATAGCCAACTGAGGAAATGAAAATTACGTCCCAATGCTTGGCTATGGTGAGATGGATGATAACAATGCCGCAACTTATACGATGCAAGGAATCAATTATAACGATGCAAGGAAGCCTTTCTTGCGATTGCGTGACATTTGTCATGCGTTTATACGACACTTGTCGTACGGCCGTATGACAAATGTCGTATAATCACATGACATATATCAAAGTATAAATAAACCTAATATTTTACACCAAAAGATACAAGTTATTACATTATTATATATATGCATCATCTTTCATAGAAGACAAAGAATGCGAATTCAACAAGCAAGTGCAAAAATCCATCCCATTGTCTGTTAAAGAATATGATCATAAAAATCTTGAAAACGTGCAGAAGGCTTAATACGATTTGCATAACGTAAAGGCATACAAAAAAGGCGGCTCCCGATATGTTCGAGAACCGCCTAGTAATCTCTTCTTATTCCTTCATTTTCTGAATTTCCTCCAGTGGAAGTTCGGTGGCTGTTGATACTTGCTCATCAGAAAGGCCCATTGACAGAAGGCGGCGAGCTGTGGCTAGCTTTTCTTTTTCTATACCTTTCGCCATACCTTTTTCCATCCCTCTCTTCTCATCAAACTTTCTGGTGGCATATATATCACG
>UMKM01057167.1_pt1 | contig 47904 bp, 86 predicted proteins | sample 1966331 | NCBI WGS metagenome assembly UMKM01 (sample SAMEA4836176, study PRJEB28245) | human gut metagenome | biome: gut microbiome; material: fecal sample | place: Denmark | collected 2008 | reverse complement strand
AAGCAGCCATAAATCAAGGGTTTGAACATATTTTGAATTGATTTCAAAGTGGTTCAAACCCTATATATTATTATATTTCAAGTTTTTAACATATTTTAAAATTAACTTGATACATTTTGAAATTATTTCACAAGGCTGAAACGGTGGCTGAAAAATATATTAAAAATTAATTAGCAAATCATTTTCTTTTAAGTAATTTAAAGATAGATCGATATGAGATTGTTTAAATTTATCAAAAACTTCACAATATACATTTAAAGTAGTAGACACATTTGCATGGCCCATTATTTTTGCTAAAACAGAAGCTGGCATTCCTGATTCGATACACCTGGTTGCATAAGTGTGTCGCAACATATGTTGATGCATAGCAGAGCCATTTCGAATATTATATTGCTCACAAATATACTTAAACATTATATTTGTAGCGTCTGTACTAATGCATTGTTTTCTTGAATTGCAAAACAACAAGTGTAAATCATTTTTATAGAAATAAGATGAAGATAAATATTCTCTAAAAATAGCTTCAACATTATTATCCATAATAATATCTCTTGTCCCACTCTTTGTTTTAGTATAAGAACCTATCATTGCTCTTTCATCCAATCCACGAGTAATTGTTCTTCTAATGTGAATTATTTTATTTTCAAAATCAATGTCATCTAAATCTAAAGCATTTATTTCTCCCATTCTCATTCCAGTAAATAAACTAATTAAAAATTGATACTTATACCTACATGTTGTTGCTCTTAATGCAATAATAAGCTCTTTTTGTTCTTCAATAGTAAACGCAGATACTTTTTTATCTCTATTGTTAGAATATGGAATAGAAAATTCTATTTGATCGTCTAAAAAATTGAATCTTAATATATTTCTTCTAACTGCAATTTTAAAAGTATTATTAACAATTCCATATATTTTTGCAATGGTTGAATTTGAATATTTAGTTATATATGCAAAAAAATCTTTTAAGTCTTTTTCCGTTATTTTTTGCAATTCCATATTAGCTATATAATGTGTTGAAATAGATTTCAAAGTATTTAATTTTCTTTGATAAGATGACGGTTTTAATTTATTCATTTCATATCCAGTATCTATAAATTCTTTTGCAATTTGATAAAAAGTAATTTTTGATTTATCAACATAAGTATTTGTATTTAATTCTGTAATAACTTTTTCTAATTTTAATTTTACTTCTTGTCTTGTTTTCCCTGAAATTGTTTTTCTTTTTCTCTTACCATTTTTGTCATACATTTCAATAGTGTATTCGGCAATCCAATATGTTTTGCCTTTTATTTCTCGTTTAAATATGGTTCCTTCTCCATTTCCTCTTTTCTTTGATGTTCCCATAATAAAAAACCTCCAATTTTCTCTAAATACCACTTGAAAAATGAAAGTTTTTTGTATATAATACAAACGTAATCACTTTTAAGTGGTTGCTCCGGATAATGTGTGGTGTTCCGCAAAAACTAGCACATTATCCTCTTTTTATTTATTTTAAATAGTCAGATAATACCCCAAAATAATTTCCATCATTATATAAGTAATTATCAGCAAATCTAATTGATTTTACATTTCCATCCTTAATATAAAGAATAACATTACCTTTATATTGTGTTTCAATTCTAAAACCTAATGTATTATCTCCATCTAATCCATCTAAACTGTCGTCTCTAGTAATATTTTTTACCATAAATCCACATTTATTAGTTATTTCATTAAAACTTTCAATCTGTTGTGAATTCATAAAATTTTCTAATATATAAGTTACCGGCTTGTTTGGATTAAATGCAGCGTATCCTACTATTAATAGTATTGCCAAAATAAGAATAATAACTATAATCCATAACTTTTTATTATACATATAAATACCTCCTAAATTTAACTTTTAAAAGCACTTTTATTTTCTGATTTTATAACTTTACCTATTATTTTTATTTGATCTAAATCATTTATTTTAATATCTAAATTTTTAATACATCCGTTCATTGCTACTAATGTATAGTAAGTTTTGTCATCACTTAGGATAAATTTTCTCATTGTATTTTTATTATTTAATTTTATAAGGTGAGTAGCATTATTAGTAATGAAATCTTGCTTATAAATTAAAGCAATATCCCCAATGTCCAATAAGGGATACATTGAATCATCTTCAGCTACATATTCAAAATAATTATTATTTTCATCATTATTTCCAAGTAAATCCGATACGTTTATATTTAAGTAATTTGCTAACAACTCTACTTTATTCATGCGTGGTAATCTAGTACCATTACACCAGCTAGATATAGCAGATTTATTAATATCTAAGTCGTTTACAATATCTGTTTGAGTTTTTTCTCTAAGGTTCATATAATAATTTAAATTTTTAGAAAAAATCTTTTTATACTTATCATCTAACAAAATAAAAACCTCGCTTTCTGTTCATTTGCCTATATTATAATACTAAAAGTAGAAAAAATCAATAAAAAAGTTTAAAAATTTCTACTTTTAGTATTGACATTCTACAAAAAGTAGAATATAATGTGAGCAAATCAAGAAGGGAGTGAATGGAAAAATGGGAGAAAAATTACAAATAACATTAACTGCAGCAAGAGTTAATGCCGGTTTTTCACTAGATGAAGTAGCAAAGAAAATGCAAAGAACCAAAGGAACTATAATTAATTGGGAGAAGGGTAGAACACCAATAAAAATATCAGATTTTGACGAACTTTGTAATTTATATAAAATATCAAAGGATTATATTATTTTGCCTACAACTCTACAAAAAGTAGAATAGAAAGGAGAAAAAAATGAAAATAAAAAAATGCGGAACACCACACATTATAAAGGAGGAATATTATGAGAGAGTTAAACGATGATACATTTTATAGTCCTACAGCATTTGCAGAATTAAGAGGATGTAGCATACCAACAGCACAAGAAATATTTAATGAGAAAGATTTTCCTAGTGAAAGTTTTGGAAAAGAAAAAGTTGCTTTAGGAAGTGCAATACGAGAATGGTACAGAAAGAAAAGAATGAAAGGGGAATAACAAATGAAAGTTATTAGAAAAATTATTGAATTTTTATTAGGAACATCAATTATATGGATTCCAATTGTAGGTTCTATAATTGCTGAAAAATTATCACAAATAATAACAATGGAGCAGATAATGACAATAGTATATATTTCAATTCCAATTTTGTTTATTGCAATTATAAAAATGGAAATTGATGAGGCAAAAGAAGAAAGGAGAAAAAGGAAATATGCCAAAGCAAGATAAATTACATAATTGTTACATATGGCACATTATAACATTAGCAAAAATGAAATATAAATTAAGAAATTTGAAAGGGGTGAGATAAATATGATGGGAAAACATAGTGAACAAAGCTTAAAAATAAAGCAATTAGAGGAAGTCATTGCGGCAAAGGACAAAGAAATTAAAGATATTAAATTTAGTGTATCTGATGTTTTATTACAAATTAGAACTATTAATGAATCAAATAACTATTCAGATCCTAGTGTAAAAAAGAGAAAAATATCAGAATTATGCACAGACACAAGATACGAACTTCTTATTGACGAATTAGAGGATTGTTATAAAAAACAAAAGACAAAAATAATAGAACTACCAAATACCGACCAAAGTACAAAATAGTTCTATAAAACACTTATGTAAATGCTTTGTTTTTATTTTAGCATAGGAAAAATTAAAAAACAAGAGTAGGAAGGAGAAAAATATGCCTATATGTAGTATTTGTGGAAAACATTATGAAGGATATGGAAATAATGCACAACCAGTAAATAATGGTAGGTGTTGTGACAAATGTAACGGAACGATAGTAGTTCCTAGAAGGTTTCAAGATGAAAAAAATAGAAGGGAGAAGAAACAATATGCAGATAAAGATATATAGCTTAAAATTAAAGAATTTTAAAGGAATAAAAGATTTAGAGATTAAATTTAATTGTCAAAATACTAATATTTATGGAGCAAATGCAACAGGAAAAACAACAGTATTTGATGCCTTTAAATGGTTATTCTTTGACAAAGATAGCAATGATAGAAAAGACTTCAATATAAAAACTTTAGATAGTAATAATAAACCAATACATTTTTTAGAACATGAAGTTGAAGCAATATTAGTAATTGATGGTGTAGATATGACATTCAAAAAAGTATTACAAGAGAAGTGGGTTAAAGCAAGAGGTCAAAGTGAACGAGAATTTTCTGGGCACGAAACTAATTATTGGATTGATGAAGTACCAGTAAAAAAGAAAGATTATGAAGAAAAAATTAATAGCTTAATACCAGAAAGTTTATTTAAATTAATTACGGATCCATCGTATTTTAATAATCAATTAAAATGGACAGAAAGAAGAGAGTTACTAATAAATATTTCTGGAGCTAATATATCAGATGAAGAAATATTAAATTCAAAAGAAGAATTTAATGTAATAAGAGAAAATTTAGAAGGTAGAAGTATTGATGACTATAAAAAAGTTGTACAGGCAAAAATAAAAGAATTAAATAAACAAAAAGAAACAATTCCTATAAGAATTGATGAACTTACAAATACATTAATAACAGAACACGAAATTGACTATAAAAAAGTAGAAATAGAAAAAGACGAACTTAATAAACAACTGCAAGTAATTGAAACAGAAATGACAGATGTACAAGCTAAAGCAAAAGAAAATATGAATATTGCAGATCAATTAACTGTAGCAAAAAAAGCATTAGCAGATTTTAAATTAAAAAAAGAAACTGAATATTCTCAAAAATATTCTACAGATTTAATTAATTTACAAAATGAAAAAAAAGTAATTGAAAACACAATTAGATTAAAGAATGAAGAAGATAGTGATAGATTATTAAAAATACAATCCGATCAAAAAAGAAAAGAAGAATTATATAAGAAATGGGATGAAGTTAGTAAAACTACATTAGAATTTGATCCAAATTCATTTATTTGCCCCACTTGCAAAAGAGAGTATGAAACAGATAAAAAGGAAGAGATAAAAAAACAATTTGAAAATAATTTTAATGTACATAAAAAGAACGAACAAGATGCAATAAATAGAGAAGGACAGGCTATAAATATAAGATTAGATGAAAATACAAAGGCCAGAGAAAAAGTACAACAAGAGCTTCCAATATTAAACAAAAAGTTAGAAGAAATAAATAATGAAATAGCAGAAATTGAAAAAACAAAAGAAATAGATAACTCATTTGATGTGACTTCATTACCAGAGTATAGCAATAAAATCAAAGAAATAGAAGAATTAGAAGAAAGAGTAAAGAACTTAACAAATGGAGATATATCATATTTACAAAATAAAAAGATAGAAATAACTAAAGAAATAAACAAACTAAATAAAACTTTAAATGAAAGAGATATACAAGAAAAAACAAAACTACGTATAGAAGAATTACAAAATGAAGAAGAAGATATTTCAATGAAAATACAAGACTTAGAAGGTCAACAGTATGCATTAGAAGAATTTACAAAAACAAAAGTAGAATTATTAGAGAATGCAATAAATAGTAAATTCGAGATAGTAAAATTTAGGTTGTTTGATACCCAAATTAATGGTGGACTTGTAGAATGCTGCGATACATTAGTGAATGGTGTTCCATATGCTGATGTAAATAATGCACATAAGATACTTGCAGGGTTAGATATTATAAATACTCTGATAAAATTCTACAATACATCAGCGCCAATATTTATAGATAATAGAGAATCAATAAATGAAATATATAAAATAGACACACAAATAATTAGTTTAATAGTAACCACTGATTCTAAATTAAGAATCGAGGTGAGCAAGTAAAATGGGACAAAGATTAAACATAGAAATAACGAAAAATGGAAATGTTTTAGCCAATAGTTACTATCATTGGTCTGCTTATTCAGATTGTGCACTTAATATTACTACTAAGATTATTATGGAATATGATTATATAAAAAGAAATTTAAAAACATCACATAATGAGGACTTACTATTTGCAATAAAGTTATTAGAAGAAACTGGTGCAGGAATGAATGAAGAAGAAATGGCCATTGCAAAAGAAAAAATTGGATATGATGAAATTATAAAATTTAAAGAATGTAAAAATAGAAACGAAGGAATTATTGCTATCACAGAAAAGGAAATTGAAGATACAAGATTTTGGGAAGAAGGAAGAGTAACAATAGATATTGAAACAAAGAAAATCAATTTTAATGTTTTACATTCGTTTGATGAAGAAGATGTTGAAGAGTATAAAGCAGAAGGAAATGAATTTAAGGAAATAAATATAAACTTTGAAGAGATAGAATTTGAAAATATTTTTGAAATTAAAGCATTTGTTGATAAGTCAAATTATAATGAACAATATTTTTTCAAAAATAATTTTAATAATAAATATATAGGAATTATAGAATAGGGAGGAATTTTAAATGGAAAATAAAATTATTTTAAAAATATCTAGTAAATCAAATCCAAATAGTGTTGCAGGAGCAATAGCAGGAGGATTACAAGAAAATAAAAGAGTAGAATTACAAGCTATAGGAGCAGGAGCTGTAAACCAATCAATGAAAGCCATTGCAATTGCTAGATCATTTGTAGCTGCAATTGGAGTTGATTTATCATGCATACCTGCTTTTTGTACGGTAATAGTAGAAAATGAAGAAAAAACAGGCATGAAATTCATAATTAAGGAGGAAAAATAAATGTTAGAAAATTTAAATGAATTAGAAAAAATAGGATTAGCTTTTATAAGTGGATTAGTTGCAGGACAATCATTGCAAGAAGCGGAACAAGAAGTAGAAGAAGAAGCAAATAACAATAATGAAAAAGAAATGACGGTTGCAGTTGGAAAAATTGAAGGAGAAAAAGCAGAAAAATTTATAAAAATGATGAAAGAATTGGGGGTTGAATAATATGAATAGTGAATTAGTAAAAAAAGAACAAACAGAATTACAAAAACAAGAATTGACAGCAAGCGAGAGATTTACCGGAATGGTAATGAAAGAATTTCAAGGAAATATTGGAACATTAAATTTAAATGAATATCAAAAACAACTTATAAGAGGATATTTTATAGGAATTGACAATGCCTTGAAAAAAGCTGAAGAAGCAAGATTAAATAAAAATAGTTGGAAATCAACCAAAGAAGAGGATAAAAACAATCTACCAATTACTTGGCAAAATGTTAATATGAATGATTTAGCAATAGCGGTTGTACATCATGCAAAATTAGGATTAGATATGCAAATTCCTAATCACTTAAATGCTATACCATATAAAAATAACAAAACTCAAAAGTATGATATAGGCTTTTTAAAGGGATATAAAGGATTAGAATACATAGCAACACAACTATCTTTATATCCAATTAGAAATATTGTAGTCGAGTTAATATATTCAAATGATATATTTGAAATAGTAAATAAAGATAATATTGTCAGATACAATTTTATTATTAAAAATCCATTTGATAGAGGAGAAATAGTAGGTGGGTTTGGATATATACAATATGTTGATGAATCAAGAAATAAAATAATAACACTATCAAAAGGAGATATTGATAAAAGAAAACCAGCTTATGCAGCAGCTGAATTTTGGGGCGGAGAAAAAGACAAATGGGAAAACGGCAAAAAAGTAGGCAAAGAAAAAATCGACGGTTGGTATGAGGAAATGGCAAGAAAGACTATTGCTCGAGCAACATATAATGCCGTTCCAATAGACCCTAAAAAAGTAAATGAAAGTTATGCATATGTTATAGAAAAAAATGATAATACTTATGAAAATGTAATAGAAGCACACGTTACTGAAGAAATAGAAGAAAATGCAAACAAAGAGATGATTGATATTGAAACTGGAGAAGTAAAAAATATTGAAGAAAATGCATCTGCAGAAAACAATATTGGAATGACTCAAATTCAAAATGAAGGACCAGCATTTTAGTGAAATTAAAAGTATTAGGTAGCAGTTCAAGTGGTAACTGCTATCTAATAGAAGCAAATGACAATGAAAAATTAATATTGGATGCAGGTGTTAATTTTAAAGTTGTTCAAAAAGAATTGAATTTTAATTTTAATGGCATTGAAGGAGTTTTAATAACACATGAACATATGGACCATTTAAAATATGCCTCAAATTTTGCTTTATATGGAATAAATGTATATGCATCTGCAGGAACATTAAAGAAGCAAAATTTAGTAGGATATAGATTTAAGGTAATAAAGGCATTAAACCAGTTTTCAATAGGTAACTTTATAATTTTACCTTTTGACACACAGCACGATGCTGCAGAGCCGCTAGGATTTTTAATTCAATATAAACCGACCGGCGAAAAACTTATATATGCTACAGATACATATTATATTAAATATAAATTCAATAAATTAAATTATTTACTATTAGAATGTAATTATAACAAAGAAATTGCAAAAGAAAATGCAAAAAATGGAGTAATAAATAAAACTAGGTATAGCAGACTACTAGAAAGTCATTTCAGTTTAGAAAATGTAATAAAATTCTTAAAATCTAATGACTTAAGTTATGCAAAAAATATTGTACTATGCCATTTATCTGATACAAATTCTAATCAAGATATAATGCTAAATGAAGTATATGCAACAACAAAAATAAAAACAACAGTAGCACAACCGGGACTTAATCTAGAATTAAAATTATATCCATTTTGATGGAGGTCTTATATGAAAAGTATAAATGCAATAACTCAATTAGAAGAATTAAAAAGAGACAGACTTAGCTTTATACAAAATGACGAGTCTGATGAAATTTATTTAAAAGATATAAAAGCTATTAGTTTAGCAATAAAGGCATTGAAAAAGTGTCCAGATATACAAGATAAATCATTTAATTGTAGAATGTGTGGCAAAGAACTAAAAACATGGAAGAGTATTCAAAAAGGATTTGGTCCTGTATGTGAAAGAAAGTATTTAAATGATGCATATAAAAATCAGCAAATGTCATTTGAAAATATAGTACAAAAGAAAGGAGAGAGGTAGTGATATGGGGAAAAATACAGTATATTTTAGTCATGATGCAAATGCTTTATCAGATATAAAAATTGCAGCGATGAGATGTGACTATGGTGTAGAACGGATATGGATTATTTTGGATAATTATTGAAATATTAAGAAATACAGAATCATATAAATTACCTCTTGAAAAAAATACATATAGATCTATAAAAATACAATCTAATACAAATATAAATATTGAAGAATATATAAGAGATTGCATTAATGAATATAAGGAAACAGAAAATGGAAATGGATTGTTTAATACAGATGGAAAATATTTTTGGTCTGAAAGTTTATTAAAAAGAATGACAAAAATGGAAGAAGTAAGTGCAAAAAGAAAAAAAGCTGGACAAAGAGGAGCACAAGGTAGATGGGGAAAAACAGAAGTAAATAATTCAAAAAAGATAGCAAAAAATAACAAATGTATAACAAATGCTATAACATATAATGGCAAATGCTATAAAAATTATGGCAAAAGTATAGCAAAAAATAGCAAAATAAAATCTAAATCTAAATCTAAAATAAAAATTAAAATAAAAGATATAAAATCTATCTATCCATCTAATCATAAACCGGAAAAAGAAAATAAAACTTTAACTAATATGATGGATGAGACAGAAAAGATGGAATTTGAACGACTTATTAACAATTGTGAAATGTATATTTTTTCTCCAGAACTTGCAATTGAACTAACGGAAATTTTGAAAGAAATGTATATGCATCCAGATACACGAAAAAGAATACAGGAAATAAATTCAAAAAAATTAAGTTATGCATTAAAGAATTTTGCTATTGCCAATACTAAATCACAAATTAAAATACCAAAAGCGTATTTTAAGAAATGTATTTTATCAGCGCTAGACCAAACTGAGTTAAGTACACAATATGATACAGACACTATATATGAAATGGAGGACTACTGAAATGGCATTTATTAGAGAAGATGAACTTATATCAAGAAAGTTGAAAATATGTGAAAATTGTGAATGGTGTGTTCCGACCTTAAATTGTGAATTTCCACATTGTTTATTGACAGGAAAACAAATGGGATTATTCGAAACTTGTCAGCACTATAAAGACAGAACAGGAATGCACATAAATATGTAGGAGGTATTATGGTTTATATATTAATTTTTATAATAGGATTTGTGATAGGTTGTATGGCATATTCTAATGCAATATTTATAGAACTAAGAAAATGTCAAACAGTTCAAGAACTTATAGAAACACTTGTGAAACTGAAATTGATTAACAGTAAACATAATACAAAACAATAACAATATTCACATTAGTGATTTTTAGAAACAAACACAACCTATAAAAAAGATACAAAGGAAGGACAGGGAAAATTATGATAATTGAAAATATGCAACAAACAATAGATTTATTAAATAATATTAAAGATTTTTTCTATAACATAGAAGAAATAGAAAAGAAATTAATCACTGAATTACACAATAAAGAAGAGGAAAGAGATGACCTTTTACATGAAATAGAACTAAGTGATTTAAATATTGGAGAAAGAGCAAGTACATATAAAAAGTTAAAAAAGGTATTGCAAGAAAGAAGAATTATAAAAGATAAAATAGAATTAATAAATACAATTAAACCTTATACAAGTAAATTCATAACAAAAGGCATTTGTGCAGAAACAGATGCAACAATAAAAAATATTGAAACATTAAAAAGTAATCAAGAAAATAGACAATATACACCAAGAGTAATAAAGGACTTAAAGTGTGCAAAGAAAAAGAAGGAGGAATAATTGTGAAAGTTTTAAAGGTATTGTGGGTTGGAAATTTTGGAAAAAATGTACTTGGAATAATAAAAACGCAAGATGTAGTTACAGAGAAAGTAAAATTTTATATTGGAATAGGTAAGGGAATATCAGAACAAGAAGATATAGCATTAATTTTAGCAGGTGGACAAAAATATACTGAAGATCAATTTAAAAATATTTTTAAAGAACTTTTAGGAGAATAAATATGCAAGAACATTGGAGCATTGAACAATATAGGGAATATCAAAAAAAAGGAAAACGAAGTAAATATGGTGCAGTAAAAACATCTGTAGATGGACAAACATTTGATAGCAAAAAAGAAGCGGATTACTATTGCAATTTAAAGTTAAGGCTGCAATGCGGAGACATCAGAGGTTTTTGTTTGCAGCCTGTGTTTGTACTAGCACCAGGACTAAAATATAAAGCTGATTTTATAGTGTTTCACAATGATGGAACATCAGAGATAATTGATACAAAAGGTTTTAAAACTAAAGAATATATTACCAAAAAGAAAGTATTTGAAGATAAATACAATTTAAAAATAAAGGAGGAATAGGATTATGAATCCAGTAAATTTTGAAGACATGAATTGCATATTTAAAGCACCAGGTTGTGGAGATTTACCAGCATTAAAAACAGACAAGCATATTGTTTCGTGTTGGGAAATGACAGAAACAGAAAAGGCAGAATTTGCGAAAACTGGGAAAATATATTTATCAGTAATGGGAAATATACAACCACCAGTTAGTTTATATGTAGATAGACCATATATTAGGCAATAGAAGGAGGAAAAAATGGGAACGAAAAATAAATTATCTGACTTAAATAATCACTTATTTGAACAATTAGAAAGACTAAATGATGACGAGTTGACTGGAGAAAGATTACAAGAGGAAAGAGAAAGAGCAAAAACTATGGCAACAATAGCACAAACAATTATAAATAATGGAGAATTAGCATTAAAAGCAGTAAAACATTACGAGGAATACGGAAAAAAGGAAGATATGCCAGATATTTTACAAATAGGAGACGGAAAATGAGACATATATATTCAAAAATAGAAGATGAATTTTTGATAAACAATGTAAGAGGAATAACATTAAAAGAATTGACAGATAGATTTAATAAAAAATTTAATTTAAATATGACAGAATCTTCTATTTCAAATAGAAAAGTAAAATTAGGAATACAAAGCGGAATAGTTGGAGGACAGTTTGTCAAAGGGCAAACTTCCTTCAATAAAGGTAAAAAGTGGAATGAATATATGTCAAAAAAGGGACAAGAAGGTTCAAGAAGAACTACATTCAAAAAAGGAAATGTTCCAGCAAATAGGAGACCGATAGGTAGTGAGAGAATAGATAAGGATGGATATATTTTAATCAAAATGCAAGATGGTCATAAAAATAATAATTGGATTAGAAAACATAGATATTTATATGAACAAGCATATGGAAAAATACCAAAAGGACATAAGGTTATATTTGCTGATGGTAATAATAGAAACTTTGATTTGGATAATTTAGTATTAATAACTGATGCTGAAGGACTAATAATGAATAGAAACAAATTATTTAAGAAAGATAAGGATTTAACAAAAGCGGGTGTTACTGTGGCCAAGATATTGGATAAAGTAAATAAAAGAAAAAAGGATATTGAAAATGGAAAAAAACATTGATTATGAGCAACTTTACTATGATGTAATATATGAAAATAGAAAACTAAAAAATAGAATAACAGAATTAGAAAATGAAATTCAAGATTTAAATATCTGCAGAACAAAAAGAAATATTGATTTGCAAAAATACATATTAGTGCAAATGGAAAGGAGAAAAGATGGGAAAGCCAGTACAAAGAAAAAGATATAAAAATAGGACAACTGTAACTTGTGAAAATTGTATAAATTGTATGTATGCGGAACATGGAGATATGTATTGCGATGAACATGATAATTTTGCTTATGTTTATGATGAATTTTGTCCAACTGAAGATTATATGTGGTGCAAAGGAAAAAAATTTATTGAAAGGTAGTGTTATTTATGAAAACAAAAATTTATGATAAAGAAATATACAAAAAATCAGAGGGAATGAAAAGTATATTTATTATTTTATTTATATTCTTATTTAGTTTTCTTATAGGATATTTCATTTGCAGATTTGAAATGCAAAAAGTTATAAATGAAAAAGAATTGTTAATTAGAAATCAAGCAGTAGAATTAGATAGTTTAAGAGAAACAATATATATGTATAACATATATGGAAAGTAGGTGTTACAAATGATTATGTTTATGGCAGGATTATTAATAGGAGCAATTATTGGTGTTGTAATTATGTGTTTATTACAAGTAGCAAGAGATGATGAAGAATGAAATTACATATATACAGGAAAAAGAATAAAAAGTCAAAATGTGAAAAAACAAGAATAGTAATATCTTTTAAAAGCAAAAATCAAATTCCATTGTTAATGGTAGTTAGAGAGTATTATGACAAAAGAACAAATGAAATTGTTTTTGCAGAAATATTGTTTGAAATTGAATAAGGAGGGAATTATGGCAAGTTTTAATAATATAAAGATAGGTCCAGAATTAAGACCGTGTTGTATAAATGGAAAAAGAGCATTGTTTCATTTTTGGATAAAGAAAAAGGACATAGTGATGCAATCTGAATATGTTGTTGGGCTAGTTGAATTTATAAATGGAACAGTAGAGGAAATAGGAGCAGAAAGAATACAATTTTGTGATAATAAATTAGAGGGATATTGTTTTGAAAAGGAGGAAAATCCATGCCAACAGAAAGTAATGAAGTAAATTTAGGAAAGTTATTATATAAAAACCAAGAAGGCATTATAAAAGAACTATGTAGTTATGAATATAAAGAAGAAAATAATGATGATGCTGTAAATGCAATAGAATATGCAATTAAAGGAATGACAGATAGCGAAATATCTATGTCACTTGATATTTCAAAAGAAAGTACAAGAAGAATATTAAAAATATATGGCTTAGAAAGAATTACAAGAAAAAGATTTAAAAAACTATTGATGGGTTGTGGAATGCAGAGAAATGATGCAGAAGTAATTGCAGAGCAATTTTGCAATGAGAAAATACCATATACACCATTAGGTGTTCAACAAGTAATTGAAACAATTATAAAGGAATTTGAAGAGGAGCAATAATTCTATGAAATGTCCAGAAAGATACAATATTATGCAACATAACATAAGAAAACCAATATTTGATGAAGACAACATAGTAAGAGGAGAATACCACTTATTAGTTGAAACACAACAGTTTGAAAATTGCTACAAAGAAAAATGTGCTGCTTGGGATAAAGAAAAACAAATATGTAGAAAGGTAGGAAATTAAAATGATAAAGCAAATACCAGAAACTAATCAGACCATTATAGAGTTTGGAACTGGAGATATAAATATAATACCAGGAATATTAAAAGAAGAAGAAATAGGAATAATAGCATTAAGAAATCAAAAACCTAGAGAAATTGGATTAAATAATGGAGATATACCACCAAACAAATTGATAGAAATTCCAATAATATTACAATTTAATAAAACGGAAAGTATAGATGTTTTAATTCATTCACTTAAGGAAACAAAAGAAATGATGTTACATAGAGAAGAATGGATAAATAATGATAATACATTAATAGATTAGAGAGGTAGAAAAATGTTAGTATTACCTATAAAAAAGAAATGGTTTGACATGATTGCTTGTGGAGAAAAGAAAGAAGAATATAGAGAAATAAAACCGTATTATAAAACTAGATTTTATAATGCTGTGAAAGAAGTATTAGATAAAGAAACATTTGCACAGCAATTAACAGCAGTTATTTTATATGACAATACTGTAATGTTAGATGTAATTCTTAGAAATGGATATAACAAGAACAGTCCACAAATAAAATGCAAGTGTATATATAAAGGAAGAGGTCAAGGCAAAGAAGAATGGGGAGCAGAGCCTAACAAAGAATATTATATACTTGAAATAATAAAAATAGTGAAGGTAGAAAACAATGATGATTGATTTTTACATGAACTGCAGTTGTGATTACAATAAATTAGAATACGAAGGAGGTAGCGCAAATGAATGATAAAGAATTTATAAAAAATAATTGCAATAGATGCATAAATAAAACAAATGAAAATGACCTATGCAATATAGTTGAAAAGATAAATGGGACATATGGATGTCCAAATGAAAACTGCATTGAAATAAACGACTATATTAGAAATGAAGATGGAGATATAGGAATGGTAAAAAAAATACTATTACCAGATGAGAAAATGGAATCAACATATTTTGTATGTGATACTACAATGGCCAGTGCATATTTAGAAGAAATAAAAAAGCATAGTACAGACATACTTGATTTAATAGAACCAGGAGATGTGTTAGAAATTGAAGAAGATGGCGATATTTTTTATATAGGTATTAAGAAAGATTCAACTACATTTAGTTATTCTGATATAAAGGAAAGTATAAGGAATAAAGAAGTTAAATTATTAAGAATATTAACACACGAGCAATTTGAAGAAAATAGTTTTGAGGTGGTGTAATATGAGCATAGAAAGAGACTGTAAAAAAATACATAAAAAAATCAGAAAGTTTTATGAAAAGTATAAGGACAAAAGGAATATTTGCTTAAATTTAAAATGTGATAAAGAAAATAATTCTTATAATATATGCTTATATGTTAATCCAAAAATAGAAGAACTTGATGTAATGAAAGAAAATATAAAAATTGAAAGGAAAAAAATATGCGAGAAGAAAATGAAATGACTGAAGTTAATGTGTATATTGCCAAGATATATTCCATAACAAAACCAGAAAAAGCAAAAGAAATCGTTGAAAATGCAAAGAAAAAATCTAAAACATCAGGATTATCTTATAAGGAAGTATTATCAGAGGAATTTATAAACTTACTGGATGGTCCGGAGAAAGAAGATAATAAAAACATTATGGAAATAAATTTCAATGGAAAAATAGAAGATATAAGTATGATGCTATTAAGTGCAGAAAGATATGCACTAGGAAGACAGACATATATAGTTCAATGGACCTGTGAAGTGATTGGAGGAAATACACATTTACTTACAACAAAAGATTTAAAAGTAATGATTAAAGATATTGAACAATGCAATAATTATGGTTGGGATTGCGATGAAAAAGAATGGACTGAATTATTAAATATATTGAAATTGATTTTATTAAAGAGGGAGGCAAAAGAAAATGAACGAAAAGATAAGTAATACAATAGCATTACACCAAATGTCAATAAACGAATTAAATGAAATAAAACATAGAATAAAAACAACGGCAACAGATGATATTAGATTTAGGGTAGAAACAAAACATTGGTATGGATATTCAGAGCCATTTCTTGCTAAAAGTAAAGATAAATTAGAAATATCTGTATATACAATGAATTTAATATTAGATGAAGTAATAAGTAAGGAAAAAGAAAGAATTAATAAATTAATAGACATGGAAATAGAAAATAGAAAGGGGAAAAGTAAAAATGATAGAAAAAGTTAATCCAATGCATCCAGACAAAATAGCTGATAGAATAGCAGGAGCAATAGTAGATTTAGGATACAAAATACAGGAAAATCCTAAAATAGCAGTTGAAGTGTTAATAGGACATGGAAACTGTAAAATAATAATAGAAAGTTCAGTTAAATATAACGAAACAGATATATTTGACATAGTATATAGAATTGCTGAAACAAAGGACATAAAAGTTGAAATAATATTATCAAAACAAGATGAACACCTAGCAAGAAACCAAAGTGAAAAAATAAGATGCGGAGATAATGGAATATTTAAAGGAATGCCATTAACAGAAGAACAAAATACTTTATCTAATATTGCTAAGAATTTATATAATTCATTTTGCTCTGATGGAAAATATATTTTAGATGAAAAAGCTAATAAGTTGATAATATGTCAAAGCAATGCAAATAATGAATATTTACAAGATATTTTTAAAGATGATACTCATAAAGTTATCATAAATCCATTAGGAGAATGGACAGGTGGAATAAATGTAGATACAGGAGCTACCAACAGAAAATTAGGTAGTGATATGGGAGAGGCTGTAACAGGAGGAGGTCTACATGGCAAAGATTTATCAAAAGCAGATGTATCAATAAATATATATGCATTCTTAAAGGCACAAAAAACAAACAAACCAGTAGAATTATGTTGTGCTATTGGTGATGAATTTGTAGATGGAAAGCCATACTCGGAAATAGTTGAAATAGCAAGAAAATACATAAATAATATAGGTGGATTTGAAAAATTTGCAGAATGGGGCTTATTTTAGAAAATTAAACGGAGGTAAATAAAATGCCAAAGAAAAAAGAAGATGTGACAAAATCAAACAAAATTCCTAAAAAAATTGACAACAATGAAAAGCAGGAAACAAGTATACAAAAATTAGGATGGGTACAAATATTATTATTACTCGGTAAACCTGTGTGGGATGAACAAATAAGAAAGTGGAGAGTGTTAAGCGGTTATCAATCAGTATTAGGAAATCAAAATAATCAAATGTTCTTTGAAGTTACATTTACAGATACTCCATACTGGGAGAATTTTGTTGAAAAACAACTATATCTTGACATTCCAAAAGAACAGGAGGATAAGACTGAAAATGGAGATAAAGGAAGCAATAAAAAAAGCAAACGAGCTAAAGCAAAAGATGAAAAATAAACAATATATTCAAGTAAGAAAAGATAATACAGATAGTTATGGATATATTGCTGCAATAGATACATTAGTAAAAGAATTGAAAATGTATCAAAGATAAAATAGGAAATATTGTAATACATATTAAAAATCATAGAATTATAACTTATCAAAATAAATAGCATACAATTTGCCTAGAAAGAGAGGTTTTTGTATGAGTAAAATAGAGATAAATGAAAGGGAAAATGAGTTATTAAATTTAATAGAAAAGCTAGTTGCTGAGGGTGTAGCAAAAGGAGTAAGACAGGGCATAGAACAATATAAAAACGAAGAAAAACTAAAAGAAAAAATTACATATGATATAAAAATTAAAAATACTAGACTATTATTAAAAAATTATAGAAGATTTGAAAAGGCTTGTATTCAAGCAGTTGTTACAGAAAAGGATCTAGAAAGTGCAACTGTAGATGAAATATTAGATAAATTATATTGTACTACTTATGATGAAGTTACAGTGGTACAATCTATTTTAACATCAAAGAAAAGAACAGAAATTATAATGTCACATATAAAAAAAATTATAAATTTTTATATTTTTGATGCAGATAACAGTAAAAACGACGAGAAAAGCAGACGAGCACACATTTTGGAAGACCTATACATAAAGGGTAAAAAACAACCTTCTATGTCAGTTTTGGCAAACAGATATCATATAAGTGAGAGGCAAGTACATAGGGATAAAAACATTGCTATTGAAGAGATTGCAGTTTTTATGTTTGGTATAGATGGAATAAGAAAAATGCAATAAATTATGTCAAAAATATGTCATTGACATGTCAGAGTCAATGTTTTATAATAGTAACATCAAAAAATATGTAAAAAATAAATCCCCTTTTATTTTTTGAAATAGATTAGTAAAAAAGAACTTGTGAAATTAGTGTTTTACAGGTTCTTTTTTAATGCAAAAGAAGAAGGTATTATATATGAAATATGATATATGTATGAAGAGAGAATGTAAAAATTGCTTTAAGCAATTAGAATGTTTTAAGAAAGAAGGAAAGAAAGATGGAATTGAAAAAACAAAAAATAGGGGATTTGAAAATAGCAACATACAATCCCAGAAAAGAACTAAACGAAAAAGACAAAGAATACCAAAAAATAAAAAATAGTATTATAGAATTTGGATATGTTGCACCAATTATTATTAATGTAGACAAAACAGTAATAAGTGGACATCAAAGGATTAAAGTTCTAAAAGACTTAGGATATGAAGAAATAGATTGTATAGTAGTTAACTTTGATAAAAACAAAGAAAAATTACTAAATATAGCACTTAATAAAATATCTGGAGAATGGGATTATCAAAAACTAGAAAGCATATTTAATGAGTTAGATGAAAATAATATTGATTTATTAATTACAGGTTTTGATGAAAAAGAAATTAATAAGCTAATAAAAGAAACAGAAGAAACAATGAATGAAAATACAGAAATAGACTTAAACGAATTCAATGATGACAAATTCCAATGTAAATGTCCAAAATGCGGTTTTGTATTTGATATGAATGAGCAAACAGGAAGTGAAATGATATGAAAGAGTATAATTGGTATTTAAAAGATATAAATAATATACCAAATAATAATTATAAAGTCTTTTCATGTTTTTCTTGTGGTGGTGGTTCGACAATGGGATATAAGTTAGCAGGATATGAAGTTATTGGAAATTGTGAAATTGATAAAAAGATTAATGAAATTTATGTTAAAAATAATCATCCAAAATATAATTATTGTATGGGAATTCAAGAAATGAATAAGTTAAAAGAGTTTCCAAAAGAATTATATAATTTGGATATTTTAGATGGAAGTCCTCCTTGTAGTACATTTTCATTATGTGGAGAAAGAGAAAAAAACTGGGGGAAAAATAAAAAATTTAGAGAAGGTCAAACAAGTCAAGTATTAGATGACTTGTTTTTTGAATTTATAGATTTAGCAAATATATTAAAACCAAAGATAATTGTTGCGGAAAATGTAAAAGGATTAATGCAAGGTAATGCAAAAGGATATGTAAATTTGATAATAAAAAAATTAAATGAAATTGGATACAGTACACAATTATTTTTATTAAATGCAGCAAGAATGGGAGTACCTCAAAGAAGGGAAAGATTATTTTTTATTGCAATTAATAAAAATATTAATATTTCAAAGATAAAACTAGAATTCAATGAAACACCAATAAAATATGAAGAAATAAAAGATATTAATTATAAACCATTAAATAAAGACACATTAACCTATGAAAGATGGAAAAAAAGAATAGCAAGAGATGTAAAACTTAGTGACACAATAAAAAGAACAGAAAAAGGAAAAATAAGTTGTTTTAATACACAATATTTAAAAGATGATAGAACACCAGCAACAATAGCAGCAGGAGGAAGTCCACCATTACGATATGATGTACCTGGATATGCAAGTGATAAAGACATAATAACAATACAAACATTTCCACAAGACTATGATTTTATGGGAATGAATGTACAATATGTGTGTGGTATGAGTGTACCACCAATTATGATGAAAAAAATCGCAAAACAAATTCAAATACAATTACTAGATAGAATGCAGAGAGGTGATAAAGATGAATATACAAATAATAGATATTAATAAATTAATACCAGCTACTTATAATCCAAGAAAAGATTTGAAACCAGATGATGCGGAATATATAAAAATAAAAAATAGTATAGTCAAATTTGGGTTCGTAAGTCCATTAGTAATAAACAAAGATATGACTGTAATTGGTGGTCATCAAAGATTAAAAGTTTTAAAAGATTTAGGAATAACGGAAGTAGAGTGTATTGTAGTAGATTTAGATAAAACTAATGAAAAAGCATTGAATATTGCTTTAAATAAAATACAAGGTGACTGGGATGAAGACAAACTGGAAGCATTATTACAAGAATTGAAATCAGAAGAATTTGATATGAATTTAACTGGTTTTGATTTTGATGAAGTTGATGAAATATTAAATGATATTAATGGAACTAAAGAAGATAATTTTGATGTTGACTCTGCATATGAAGAAATAGAAGAAGCAATTACAAAACCAGGAGATATATGGATATTAGGTAACCATAGACTAATGTGTGGAGATAGCACGCATAAAGATGATATTATGCGTCTTATGAATAATCAAGACGCAGACATGCTTCTTACAGACCCACCTTATAATGTGGATTATGTAGGAAAGACAGCTGAAGCATTAAAGATAAAAAATGACAATATGGATGACAATCAGTTTTATGAATTTTTAAAAAAAGTGTTTGAAAATATGTATATTGTTACAAAAGAAGGTGCGTCAATATATGTATTTCACGCAGATACTGAAGGAATTAATTTTAGAAAAGCTTTCAAAGATGCAGGTTTTAAATTAGCAGAATGTTTGATTTGGAAAAAAGATTGTTTTGTGATGGGAAGACAAGATTATCAATGGCAACACGAACCTGTACTTTATGGTTGGAAAGAAGGCAAAGCACATTATTTTATAAATGACAGAACACAAAGTACAATACTAGAATTTGACAGACCAAAACAAAGCACACTACATCCTACAATGAAACCCATAGATTTGATTGCCAAATTAATAAAAAATTCAAGTAAAGAAAATGATATAATATTAGATTTATTCGGAGGTAGTGGTAGCACAATTATTGCAACGGAACAATTAAATAGAAAATGTTACACAATGGAACTTGATCCTAAATATTGTGATGTGATAGTAAAGCGCTGGGAAACAATGACAAATCGAGAGGCAATTTTAGAAAAAAGGTAGGTGGGTGATATGAGGTGATAGAAGATAGCAACAAAATTTCAAAAATCAAAAAAGATTACAAAGCAGGAAAAACCTACAAACAAATTGCAGAGAAACATAATGTTACTTACAATGAGGTGATTTATCTAGTTAGAAAAAATAAATGGATAAGACAAAGTAATTTAAGCAAAGTAAAAAAAGGAAATCAAAATGCAAAAGGAAATAAAGGTGGTCCAGGAGCAGAAAAAGGAAATACAAGAGCATTAAAAACAGGAGAATATGAAACAATATATGATGATTTATTAACTGAAGAAGAAAAAACAATTATGATGCAGCAAGAATTATATGATAAAAAATATCAAATAATGTCAGAAATAAAACTATTATCCGTCAGAGAAAGAAGAATATTAAAAAAAATAGAAGACCTGCAGAATGGTAAAGAAATGAGTATTGTGAGAATGTCCAAAAGCTCATCAAATAATGTGTCTTACAGAAATAATGGTACATTAACAACAACTGAGGCTGAAAGTACAACAAATATTACACAACGACTTGATGAAGCACTTACAAGAGTACAAGAAGCAAAAAGAAGATATATAGATAGTTATCATAAAATAGAAAATGATGATAGAAAACTTGAATTAGAATTAATTAGATTAGAAATGGAAGCAGCACGAGATGACAGCTCAAATACAGAAGATATGAAGGATGATAGTTTTATACAAGCATTAAATAATTCAACAGAAGGTGTATGGAATGATTACACTGAAGAATGATAGCAAAAGTTTTGATGAAAGAATTTCTAATCTAAAAAATAAAGTAATGCAAAATGCTATTACTTTAAGAAAAAAGTTGAAAAATGGTACATTATTCAAGTTTAAACCATTTAGTTTAAAACAAAAGAAAATATTAACTTGGTGGACAGATAATAGTCCTGTAAAGGACAAAAATGGAATTATAGCAGATGGAAGTATAAGAGCTGGAAAAACATTATGTATGTCATTATCATTTGTTTTATGGGCGATGACAAAATTTAATGGACAAAATTTTATAATGGCAGGTAAAACTGTACGGAGCATTCAGAAGGAATGTTCTTTTTTGGTTGAAACTGATGTTAAGAGCACAAGGATATAAAATTAAAGACAGACGTGCTGATAACATGTGTGAAATATCAAAAGGAGAAATAATAAACTATTTCTATATTTTTGGTGGTAAAGATGAAAGATCACAAGATTTAGTACAACGGAATTACTGCAGCAGGTGTTTTTTTAGATGAAGTTGCATTGATGCCACAATCATTTGTAAATCAAGCACTTGCTAGATGTTCTGTAAAAGGTTCTAAATACTGGTTTAACTGTAATCCAGAAGGACCAAATCACTGGTTTAAAGTAGAATGGATTGATAAAAAGAAAGAAAAGAATATATTACATTTGCATTTTACAATGGATGACAACCCAAGTCTTGACGAAGAAACCAAAGACAGATATAAAAAAATGTTTGTAGGTGTATTTTATCAAAGATTTATATTAGGATTATGGGTACTTGCTGAAGGTATTATATATCCTAACTTTGACAGATTAAAACATTGTGTAAAAAAAGTAGATATTCCAAATAAATTTGATTATTTCTATGTAACATCTGACTATGGAATTACAAATCCTCAGGTGTTTTTATTATGCCGGAATAAAATACATAGAAGGAAAACCACATGTATGGATACTAGATGAATATTACAATAAGGGAACAAAAAAGAATAAAAATGGCCAAGAAGAAAAAATAACTAAAACTGATGATATGTTCCTTAAAGATTATAAAAAACTAATAAAAGACATAGAAGTTAGAAAGGTAATCATAGATCCATCGGCTACTTCATTAATCAATTTATTCAAGCAAAATAAAATTGCTGTAAAAGAAGCTGATAATGCTGTAATTGATGGAATTAACTTAGTATTAAACTGGTTAGATGAAGGAAGAATACATATTGTAGAAGAAAGATGTAAAAATATTATTAGAGAATTTAATTCATACATATGGGATGAAAAAGCACAGGAAAAAGGTGAGGACAAGCCAGTTAAACAAAATGACCACGCATTAGATGCATTAAGATACTTATTGCAAACATTATTCCCTAACAAGAAGAGGGGAGCATACTTTGTAAGATAAAGGAGAGAATTAAAATGATAACAGAAATGGATAGAATTAAAATGATACTATCTGAAGGTGCAAAAAAAGGATTGGTATTATCTAAATTTATTGATACTCAAATAAATGAATTTAAAGAATCTGATGTATTCCAAGAAATGATAGATGGTAGTAGATACTTTAAAAATGATGGAGATATAAAAGATAAATATAGATTTTTTATAAATGAAAAAGGACAAGAAGAGAATGCTCCTCATTTGAAAAATTACCAGTTGAAACATCCTATAATTTATAAAATGATAAATCAAAAAGCTGGATACTTATTAAGAAAGAAACCTACAATAAAACAAGTAATAGGAAAAGATGAAATAGAAGATCCAGAATATAAAGAAATTTTAAAAAATATATTTAATAATAAAATGCATAAAAGATTAAAATATACTTTGATAGAAGCGGTAAAAAGAGGTATAGGATGGTGGCAGTTATATATTGACGAAGAAGGGGATTTAAAAGTAAGATTAAGATATGCAACAAGAATTATACCTTTATGGCAAGATGAAGAACATGAAGTATTAGATGCAGTAATAATGACTTATGAAGTTGAAGTATATACAAGTGAATATGAAAAGGAAAAAAGGACTAAAGTAGAATATTGGGATTTAGATGGAGTAAGATATTATATTTATGATGGTTCTAATTTAATTGAAGATGTTGAAGAAGTAGAAAAAAGAAAAGATTTAGTTATAGGAAAAGATACAGAAGGAACAAGTATTTTAGCACATTTTAAAATTGGAGATACTCTTCATAATTGGAAGAAGATACCATTTATATATTTTAAGTATAATGGTGATGAAATGCCACTGATACATCTACTAAAATCATTAGTAGATTGCTATGATGAATTATGTTCAAAAACTGCAGATGCAATATATGATGCACCAGAAGGAGTTAATGTAGTAAAAAATTATCAAGATGAGGCAGGAACATTTCAAAAAAATCTTGCAACATATAATACTGTATTTTTAGATTCTGATGGAGAATATGATAGAAAAAATATAGAATTAAACATAGAAGCGTTTAAAAGTTTTATAGAACAATTAAGAAAAGATATCTATGAAGGTGGTTCTGGAGTAGACACACAAAGTGAGAAGTTTGGAACAAAAGAGTCTGGTGTAGCACTTAAACAACTATATGCGGATTTGGATTTAGACTGCAGTAATATAGAAACTGAATTTAAAAGTAGTTTAGAGTATTTTATGTTTTTCTATAATAATTGGATAGAAATGACACAAGGAAAAGATTATACAGAAAAAGAAGTTGAATTTATATTTAATAAAACAATGACAGTAAATGAAAAAGAATTAATAGAAACTTTAGTAAGTAGTATGGATATGTTAAGTTTAGACACTATACTTTCAATACATCCATATGTTAATGATGTAGAGGATGAAAAGGAAAAAATCCAAACACAACAAGAAGAAGAAATGAAAAAACAAGAAAGTGAATATGATAAAATGATAAAAGAACTTAATAATAATTCTACAAAAAACAATAAAGATGGTGCAAAAGTTGGTGATAAGTAATGAGTAGTAATGCAGAATATTGGATAAAAAGATTTGAAGAACTTGAAAAGGCACAACTTTTAAATGAAGCAAAATATATTACAGAACTTCAAGAAGCATATGAAAGAACATTAAGTTCAGTAAAAAAAGAAATAAATAATTGGTTAGTAAGATTTGCAGTAAATAATCAAATAAGCATGAAAGAAGCAAAAAAATGGTTAAATACTCAAGAACTAAAGGAACTAAAATGGAACATTGATGAGTATATAAAGTATGGCCAAGAGAATGGTATAGATTTAGTATGGAAAAAAGAATTAGAGAATGCAAGTGCAAGAGTTCATATTTCAAGATTAGAAGCATTGCAGGTTCAAATACAACAACAGATTGAAAAATTGTACTATGATGAACAACAAACTACTAATGATTTTATTATTGAATCATACAAAGATACTTATTATAAAACTGCTTATGAATTGCAAAAAGGTTCAAATGTTGCATTTAAATTTGCTGCATTAAATATTGATGCAATTCAAAAAATTATATCTAGGCCATGGACAAGCGATGAACAAACATTCTCAGACAGAATATGGAAAAATAAAAAAGCATTATTAGATACCCTACAGAAAGACTTAGAAAAATCTTTAAGAGGAGATGCAGATGAATTAATAGATAAAATTTCAAAAGATTTTAATGTGGCCAAAGGAAAAGTAGGAAGGTTAGTAATGACAGAATCAGCTTTTTTTTCTAGTGCATCAAGAAAAGAATGCTTTAATGAATTAGGAGTAGAAAAGTATATAAACATAGCAACATTAGATTCAAAAACATCAGAAGAATGTAGAGAAATAGATGGAAAAGTTTTTGAAATGAAAGAATATAAAGTTGGAGTTACAGCTCCACCTTATCATATATGGTGTAGAACAACAACGGCTCCATATTTTGAGGATGAATTTGAATTTGGAGAAAGAGCAGCAAGAAATACTGATGGAAAGACATATTATATACCAAGAGATATTACATATAATGAATGGTTAGAAAAATATGTAAATTCTGATCCGGCAACTAAAAAAGCATTTGAAACAGAAATAAAAATGAATAAAAACAAATCTTCTGATTATGAGCAATACAATAGATATAGAGATATACTGGGGGATGATGTACCTACAACATTTGATAAATTTCAAGAAATGAAGTATAATAAGATTGATGAATGGAAAAACTTGAAAGCACAATATTCTGATGCATTGGGAATTACAACAGAAGATAGAGCTAAAGTATATATTAATAATGTTAATAAATTGATAAATCAAGGAAAACAGGACAAACATATATTAGGAAGTAACAATTATACAACTGGAAGAAGTTACTTGACGATATCTAAAGAAAAAGCACAAGAACTTATTAATCAGTATGCAGGAAAAGGAACATTAGAATTTAGTGACAGTGGAAAATGGAATAAAAAAGAAATAATCACAGTAAATGAACAAATTGGAGTTGTAAAAAATAAAAATGAGGAAATAAAAACAAATAGTTTTAAAATACATTATAGCAAAACTGGAACACATATAGTTCCTTATAGGAAAGGTGGCAATTAGATGAAAGGTAAAAATCTAGAAGAATTGTTGAATAAAAAAATAAAATTAATTACATTTAATAATGAGTATGAAGGTATAGTTGTTGGTTATGTTCCAGCACAAGATAATGATCCAGAAATTGAAGAAATAAGCATTCAAAATGAAAAAGATAATAGAGTATATTCAGTATTTGAAAATGAAGTTAAAAGTATAGAAATAATATAGAAAAAGTTTATACACATTCAAACTACGTTCAAATATAAGGTAATTTTATTATAAAGGCATATAGTTTTATATGTCTTTTTTGGTGTTTGCAATATAGTGGCAAATTAAATGGATTCTTAAACAACCATAACAAAGTTATAAAAGTAGGTATGTATGTTTACATACTTACTTTTTATATATCACGATTTTGTAAGTTGTTCGACAACAACACCAGGTCGGAGGCGTTGCTCCGTATAAAAACACGAAAGCCTGAATTGAAAGGAGAAAACATGAAAAGGGAAGAACTAAAAGCAATGGGGTTAACAGATGAACAGGTAGAGTCTGTTATGGCCAAAAGTGGTGCAGAGGTTGCCGCACTAAATACTCAGATTACAACCTTAAAATCTGAAAAAGCACAATTGGAGAATGACAAAAAAGTTATTACAAAAGAAAAAGAAGATAAAGAAAAAGCAATTGCAGATTTACAAAAAAATAGTATATCAAAAGATGAATACGACAAAAAGATTAAAGAAATTGAGGATAATGCTAAAAAAGAAAACGAAGAATATGTTTATAATGATTTATTAAATAAAGGTTTAGACGATGCGAAAGTATTAAAAGACGATCTAACAAGAGAAGCCATAATTTCATTAATAAACAAAGATAAGAGTAAAACCAAAATATCTGATGACAAAAAATCATTAGTAGGATTAAAAGAATTAATCGATGGTTATAAAAAACAAGCACCTCATTTCTTTGAAAAAAAGGCATCAGGATATTCACCAGTTGATCCAGAAGGAGATAAGGGTGATAATGATGGAGAAATTAGTATGGGTTCTAATTTTGCAAAACAAGCTAATGAAAGTGATAACCCAAATACAAAAAGTCAATTTTTTAATTAATTTTAGGAGGTAAAAAATTATGTATGTAAAAAAAGAAAGTGTAAATGAAGTTAATTTTTTAGCATCTGCTAAATTTCAAAATTTTACTTATCAAGTAGATGATACGGGAATAAAAGCAGATGAAAATGGAAGAAAAATTGTTAAAGCTGGAACAGTCTATAAAAAAGAAGAAAAAGCTATAGGTTTAGTATTTGCTGATGTAGATGTAACAAATGGTCCTCAACCTGCTGCGATAATGGTAGAAGGATATGTTATAGAATCAAGATTACCAGCAGTCATTGAAGAAGCTGACAAAACAGCAATGTCAGGAATTAAATTTAGATAAAAAATTTTATAAAAAATAAAAAAACGAAGGAGTGTGTTTAATATGCCTAAAAGTGTATTAGAATTATTTAATCAAAAAGAAATGTTAAATTATTTAAAGGATAGAAAATATCCTGCAATGTTAGGAGAAGAATTATTCCCAGAAGTAAAAAGACAATCATTAGAATTTGATATGTTGACAAATGGAAGTAAAACACCAGTTGTTGCGTCTGTTCATGGATTTGATACAGAATCAGAGATTGGACAAAGAGAAGCAGAAAAAATGGCTATTGAATTAGCTTTAATTAAAAGAAAAATGCAATTAAAAGAAAAAGAAGTAATTGCTTTAGAATCTCCAAGAAATGAAGCAGAAAAAACATATTTAATGAAAAATGTATATGCTGATATTGATTCTTTAGTAGAAAGCATCAAGGCAAGAATAGAAGTAATGAGAATGGAAGTAGTAGCAACTGGTAAAATCACATTAAAAGAAAACAATTTAGATGCTAGTATTGACTTTGGTGTGCCAAATGAAAACAAAGTAACTAATGTTAATTGGAGTCTTGAAAATGCTAATCCAATAAATGATATGATTACTTGGAAAAATCAATTAGATTCTGCTCCAGGAAGAGTATTAACATCTACAACGGTATTAGCTAAAATTTTAGCTAATAAAAATGTTGTTAATGCTATATTTGGAAAAGATTCTACAAGAATTGCATCTGTTGGAGAACTAAATAATTATTTAGAGCAATTACAATTACCTAAAATCTATACATATGATGCAAAATATAGAAAATTAGAAGCAAATGGAACATATACAAAACATAGATATTTCCCAGAAAATGCATTTGTTATGATGCCAGCAGAACCTTTAGGAGAAACTATTTATGGACCAACAGCTGAAGAAATTAGACTTCAAAGGGATCCATCAATAGATATAAGATTGGTAGGAAAAATATTAGCTATGATGTATGAAGAAGGAAAAGATCCTGTTTCTACATGGGAGAAAGCAGTTGCTACTGCATTACCAGCATTGAAATGTGCTGATGAGTTATTCCAAGCAACAATAAATCTAGGGTAAAGGCAATAGTCTTTACTCTTAAATTTTTATAAAGAGGTGATATATAATGAAAAAAGTTAGTCCAAAAAGTGCAGGAGTAAAACTTAATGGAAAATGGTGTTTTAAAGGACAAAATGAAATTGTCAGTGATGAAGAATACAATGCAAATAAAGAATTTGTAGATGTAATAGAAGATATTAGAGAAAATAATGAAAGAGTAATAGAAATAGTTGTAAAAGATGAAACTATTGATTTAGAAGAATTAAAGAAAGATATTGAAGAATATGTCGAAAATTATAAAAAAGAAGAAGTAAAAACAGATAAAAACTCTAACGAAAATGTAGATAAGATTGATAATACTTCAGATAATCCAGATGAGGAATTAGAAGCATTAAAAGAAAGAGCAACAAAATTAGGAATAAAAGTGACAAGTAATATGAAAAAAGAAACAATAATAAATAAGATTGGAGAAAAAGAAGCTGAAGAAGATAAAAAACAAAATCTAGAGGGAGAACAAAAAGATGGTACCGACACAAATGACGGGACCATTACTGAAGAAAATCCTAAAGGAGAGTAGGTGATATAATGTCAGTTTTAGAAAAAATAAAAAGTAAAACAAATAAAATTGATGTTGAATCATTAAAAAAAAGAATATTGAAAGAACTGAATATAAAAGAAGATAACCAAGATGGTGTAGCTCAAGTAGAATATTCTTTATTAGACACTTTAGTTATAATTTTAGATACTACTCATCAATCCAAAATCCCAGATGGATTATATACAACATGGTTAAGAATGACAAAAGATTATTGGTACCTAAATGGGTATGATAAATTATTTGCAAGTAAAGCTGAAGAAGATTCAAAATCAAATGTAAAGGTTAAAAGTGTACAAATTGGTGATACCACTACTACTTTTGTCGATAAAACCTCACAAGTAGAAATAAATGGTATTATTTATAATACAGGTACTGTCAATTATTCTGAGGATGGTTTAATTGAAAAATATAAAAAAGATTTGTACAGACATAGAAAGATGAGGTGGTAACAATGGATTATATTGCTATGGCAAGAAATGCTATTGAGAGCCACTATGATTCTGTTTGTGATATTATAGAAAGACAATCTGTAATAGAAAATAATATTACAAAGAATAAACAAGAAGTCACTGTCGAGTCTAATAAGCCATGTCGAGTTTCTTTTGAAAATATATCTGCAAATACACAGACAGATACTGAATCTGAAAAAAATCAAAAAATAAAATTATTCATAGCACCAGAATTAGTAATTAAACCTGGTAGCAAAATTGTTGTTACAGGAAGAGGTAGAACTACAGCATATAAAAATAGTGGCGAACCTGCTATTTATAACACACATCAAGAAATTATACTTGAATTATGGAAAGGCTGGGCTTAATATGGCAAAGTGGGGAACTTGTGATTTTAGTGAATTAGAAAAGTTGCAGAAACAATTTGAAAGACTATCTAAAACAGATATTGATAGGTTTTGTAAAGAAGTAGCAAGAGAATTAGCTGCAAGGTTACTTTCAAAAGTTATACCAAGAACACCAGTAGGTGAGGGGAGCTTTGAAGTTAAAGATGGAAAAAGATATACAATAAAAAATGGAGGAACTTTAAGAAGAGGGTGGACTGCTAATACTGAAGCCGAAGCAGAAAATGGAGCAGTACCAGATGCAACAACTTATGCTAAATCATTAAGAATTGCTAGAATGGGAAACAATTATATTATAATAGTTGAAAATCCTGTTAAATATGCTTCCTATGTCGAATATGGACATAGACAAGAACCTGGAAGATATGTTCCTGCAATTGGAAAGAGATTGAAAGCATCTTGGGTCGAAGGAAAATATATGCTGACTATATCTGAAAAAGAACTAGAATCTCAAATTCCAGCATTACTTGAAAGAAAAATGAAAAGATATATTGAGGAGTGTTTTAATAATGGTTAATAGTGTTATAAACGAAATAGTAATTGGTATTGCTACAAAAATTAATAATATATATGAAAAAAAATATCCAATATATACGGATGCACAACAGCAAGGTGTTAATAAGCCTTGTTTTTTTATCAAGTATTTAAATGGTGACGAAAATAGAGAAATAGGATTACAAGATAGGTTTTACAAGGACAAAGCAAATTTTGTAATTATAGGCTATACGGAAGATGGAAATACTGAAATTCTAAATAATATGATAGATAATCTATATGATTTAGAATATATTGAACTTACAGATAAAACACTATTAAGAGCAAAAAAACTGCATTCAAAAATAGAGGATGGTGTTCTACATTTTTTTATAGACTATGAAATATTTATAAAAAAAGAAAATGTAGCAACAATAAAAATGGATAATTATGATTTGACTGGGGAGGTAAAAAAAGATGAAAACATCTAAAAAAGAAGCCAAAAAGGAAATAAAAAAAGTAGCTGAAGAAAAATACACAAAAGAACAAATTGTTAATTCTAAAACTTTTATTAATAATAGAGATTTATTAAATGCAGTATTAGAAAATAAAAGTTATAGTAAAACAGAAGTAAATGAAATAATTAAAAATTATAAGAAAGGAAAGGTGAACTAATATGGCATTAGGTGGAGGAACTTTTATAAGCCAAAATAAAAAATTACCTGGTTCATATATTAATTTTGCATCTGCACAAAATGCTTCATCTTCAATTGGAGAAAGAGGAATTGCTGCAATGGCAATAGAAATGGATTGGGGAAAAGATGGAGAAATAATCGAAGTCACATCTCAAAATTTTGCAAAAGATTCATTAAAAATATTTGGATATGATTATTCACACGAAAAATTAAAAGGGTTAAGAGATCTATTCAAAAATGTTAAAAAAGCATATTTTTATAGATTAAATACTGGAAATAAAGCAACAACAGACATTGCAACAGCTAAATGTAGTGGTACAAGAGGAAATGATATAAGAATAGTAGTTGCAAAAAATATAGATGATGATACTAAATATGATGTTATTACATATTTAGGTACAAAAGAAGTTGATAAGCAAACAATAAAAGAAGTTAGTGAATTAGTGGATAATGATTATGTAACATTTTCTATAGAAGCTCTTGAGGTTACTGCAGGTAAATCTTTAGAGGGTGGAACAAATGGAGATGTTAGTGGAGAAGCACACCAAAACTTCTTAGATAAGTTAGAATCATATCAAGTAAATGCAATTGGATGTACTGTTAAAGATGAATCTACATCTAATTTATATGTTCAATATGCAAAAAGATTAAGAGATGAGCAAGGTATAAAATTTCAAGTGGTATTATTTAACAATGCTGCAAATTATGAAGGTGTTATAAATGTTAAGAATACAACAGCAGAAGATGAATCAGCACTTGTTTATTGGGTAACAGGAGTAATTGCCGGATGTGAGATAAATAAATCAAATACTAATAAAACATATGATGGAGAATATACAATTAATGCAGATTATACACAAGCACAACTAGAAGCATCTATTGATAATGGAGAATTTGTACTTCATAAAGTTGGAGATGAAATTAGAGTATTAGTGGACATTAATAGTTTAGTAGACACAACAATTGAAAAAGGAGAAGAATTTAAATCTAATCAAACAATAAGAGTATTAGATCAAATTGCTTCAGATGTAGCTAGTGTATTTAATTCTAAATATCTTGGAAAAATAGCTAATAATGAAGCAGGAAGAACTTCACTTTGGAGTGATATAATCGCATTATTTAAAGATTACCAAACACTTCAAGCTATTGAAAATTTTGAAGATGCTGATATAAGTGTCGAAATAGGAAATGACAAGAAATCAGTAACAATTAATACCAATGTGCAAGTGATTAATGCAATGGAAAAATTATATATGACAGTAGTTGTAGAGTAAAAGAGAACAATTAAAATGTTCTCTTAATTTTTTTAAAGGAGGAATTTTAAATGGCCAATATAACGATGAATGCAAAGGATGCCGTTAGTGCAAAATTAGCAGAGTGTTTTGTTACTATTGAAAATAGAAGATTTTTATTAATGCAAGGAAAAGATTTTGAAGCAAAATTTGAGAAGACAAAAAAAGAAATTAATATTTTAGGAAAAACTGGTTCTGGAAATAAGTCTACAGGCTGGAAAGGAACGGGTAAAATAACTATATATAAAAACACATCAATATTTGATGAACTTATGGAAAGATACAAAAATACAGGAGAAGATGTATACTTTGATATACAAGTATCAAATAACGACCCAACATCTGCTGCAGGTATTTGCACAATGATATTTATGGGATGTAATGTAGATGGTGGAGTATTAGCTTCTTTTGATGTAGATGGAGATTTCTTAGAACAAGAAATAGACTTTACATTTGAGGATTTTGCTAATCCAACTAAATTTACACAATTAGCAGGTATGCAATAAATATAATAAAAATAAATAGAGAGAAAGGAAAGATAAGATATGAGTTTAGAAAGTTTTATGTTGAAAGATGAAGTAAAAGAAGTTGAGTATATAGCTTCTAATAGATTTAAAGATAAAGATGGAAATGCTGAAAAATGGAAATTAAAAACTATTACTGCAGATGAAAACGATGCTATAAGAAAACAATGCTATAAACAAGTACAAGCAGGAAAAAGAATGAAACAAGAATTTGATACTGTAAAATATTTGGAACTATTAGCAGATAAATGTGTAGTTTATCCAGATTTACATGATGTCGATTTACAAAATTTCTATGGAGAAATGGATTCAATAAAATTATTGAAAAAGCATTTATTAAATCCAGGAGAATATGATGACCTTACGGCTGAAATTCAAATGATAAATGGATATAGTTTAGATGATGCGGTTGAAGAAGCAAAAAACTAATACAAGAAGGTGATAGTGATGCTGTATTTGCACATTATTGCCTTCAAAAACTTCATAGATTTCCGCATGAATTTCTAAATTTAGATTTCAAAGAAAAAGCCTTTGTAATAGCATCAATACAATTAAGAATTGATGATGAAAAGAAAGAGGTAGCAAAAATAAAGAAAAAGTAACTATATCTTATTTTTTCTAAAAGGAGGAGAATATGGCTACTATAAGAAGTTCAATAGTGGTTCAAGATATGGCTTCCTCTGTATTCGCAAAGATAAATTCAAATCTAAATAGAACAACAAGAGGTTTTAAAAGTCTAAATAATGAAATGTCAGTTGCACCAACTAAGTCAATAAATAATGCTGAAAAATTAAATTCAGCAGCTTTACAAACAGAATTAACATATCAAGCAGAATTACAAGTTTTAAAACAAGTAGAAGCGGAAGCAAGAAAAATTATTGCTGCTGAAGGAACACAAACGGCAAGAGCACAAGACATTATAGCAAGTGTAAGAGAACAAAGAAATTTAGTTCAAAGTCTAAAAAGTAATTATGATAATGTTGCAAAAAGTATAAAAAATGGACATAACAATCAAGAACAATTTAATAATAGTATAAATACTGCAAATTCAAGTAGTAACAAACTTTTAAATACTGTAAAAAATATAGTTCTTACTCTTGGTGGTGTAACTGCAATGAAGAGTTTAGTTAATTTATCAGATACAACAACAAGCAATAAATCTAGATTAGAATTAATTGTTGATGATAACGGTAGTGTTGCAGAACTTGAAAATAAAATTTTTGCTATGTCTAACAGAACAAGATCGGATTTTATTGCTACATCAAATGTTATATCTAAATTAGGAATATTAGCAGGAGAAAATTTTAAGAATAATGATGAAATAATTGCATTTACAGAGTTGATGAATAAAAACTTTGCTATTTCCGGTGCAAGTATACAAGAACAGACTTCAGCAATGTATCAATTAACTCAAGCTATGGCAGCAGGTAAGTTACAAGGTGATGAATTTAGATCCATTATGGAAAATGCACCTTTATTAGCAGAGGCCATAGCTGAATATACAGGAAAATCAAAAGGTGAGTTGAAAGAATTATCATCAGAAGGTTTAATTACTGCAGATATAATAAAAAATGCGATGTTTGCTTCTGCAGATCAAATAAATGCTAAATATAGCAAAATGCCAATGACATGGGGACAGATATGGACCAGAATGAAAAATGTTGCTGTTAAGGCTTTAGATCCCGTACTAGTAAAAATAAACGAATTAGCAAATAATCAGCAAGTTCAAGAAATGTTCAATATGTTTATAGATGGTGCCAGTTTAGCTGCACAAGCAATATTGGGATTAATAGAAGGTATATCATGGTTAATTAATATATTAGAACCTGTTGCACCAATTATTTTGGGAATAGTAGGTGCATATGTAGCATTTAATATAATTTCTGGAATAACTAGTGGTATTTTAACGATTCAAGCCTTAGCACATGGCATTGCTGGAGCAGCAGAAATGTTACATGCTGGAAAAACAATGGCAGCAACAGCAGCACAATGGGGATTGAATTCTGCATTACTAGCATGTCCGATAACGTGGATTGTGATTTTGATAATGGCCTTAATTGTCGCACTAACATATTTATGGTTTACAAACGATAAAGTTGCATATGCACTTTTGTATTTATGGGATGCATTAAGGTTAGGAATAATGGTAGCAGGACTAGGAATTCAAGCAGTATGGTATGCATTACAATTAGCTGCTTTATATTTATGGCTTGGTATTCAAACAGTAGTTTTAGGTTTAATGACGGCATGGTTTGGATTTCAAACTGGAGTTGAAGCAGTTTGTTTAGGAGTATTATCCATCTTTCAAGGATTATATAACGGAATAGTATCAATTGTTAATGCAATTATAACAGTATTAAATAAAATACCTGGTGTGGAAATTGATACCGTTGAAGCAGCAAGTTTTGCAAATGACTTTGCAGGAAAAATGGCCAATAATATTATAGATAGAAATTCAAAATTACAAGAAATGGCTAGTCAAATGGATGGAACAATGGACCAAATCAATAATATAAAAGGTAAGATGGGGTCTGAACTTAATGCATCTGCTACTAATATACAAAATACAGCAGCAAATATGAATAATACTCGACAAGATAGAGTAGATCATAGAAATGATTGGATAAATGGTGCTGGAAATGCTATAAAAAATGTATTAAGTGATAAGAGTTTCACAATAGATCCATCACAATTTGGAAATGGAAATGGTACATTAGGGGATATTGCTGGGAATACAAAGGAAATAGCTAATAATACTAGAGAAATAACAGACGAAGATTTGAAATATTTAATAGATATAGCAGAAAGAGATACTATAAACAGATTTACAACAGTTCCATTAACTATTAATTTAACCAATAATAATAATATAAATGGAGAACAAGATATTGATGGAATTGTAGATCAAGTAACAAATAAATTAACAACTAGATTAGAAGAAGAGCTGGAATATGTATCTGATGGAATACATGAATAAGGAGGAACAAATTTATGGCATATTATTTTTATTTAGGAAATGTGCTTCTTCCCATTCCTCCTAAGAAACTTGAATTAAAAATTAGTAATCAAAATAAAACATATGATTTGATGAACTACTCAGAAATAAATGTTTTAAAAAATCCAGGTTTAACAAGTATAGAATTTGAAGTTTTACTTCCAAATTCTAAATACCCATTTGCAATGTATAAAAATGATTTTCAAAATGCTAAATATTATTTAGGAATTTTAGAAAATTTAAAAGTAAATAAATCAGCATTCCAATTTATTGTTATTAGAAAATTTCCAAAAGGTAATAGTATTTTTGATACTAATATAAAAGTGTCAATAGAAGATTATACAATAACAGATTCTACAGATGAAGGATTTGACACAAAGGTAAAAATAAAATTAAAACAGTATAGAGAGTATTCTACAAAAACTGTACAAGTAACAATCAAACAATATAAACCACCAGTAATAACTAGGCCAGTAACTACGAATAATACAGCAACAGCTAAGCCAAGTGGTCAAAATTATACAGTAAAACGTGGAGATTGCTTATGGAATATAGCAAAAAAATATTATGGAAATGGAAGTAAATATACAACTATTTATAATGCTAATAGAAACAAAATTAAAAATCCTAATTTAATTTATCCAGGACAAGTGCTATGGATACCTGCATAGGAGGAATATATGGGACAACAATTATTAATTCAAAATGGAAATACAGTATTTGAACCAGTAGTTCAAGATGGAGTTACTTGGACTACTGAGAGAAAAGGGGCAGCAGGAAAACTAGAATTTAAAGTATTAAAAGATAATATTATAAGTTTTGAAGAAGGAAATCCTGTAGCTTTTAAAGTTGATAATACAAATTTATTTTATGGTTTTGTTTTTAAGAAAAAAAGGGACAAAGAAAAAATAATAACAACTACAGCATATGACCAATTACGATATTTAAAAAATAAAGATACTAAAACATATACCAATAAAAGAGCAGATGAATTGGTACAAATGATAGCAAATGAATATCAATTAAATACAGGAGTATTAGAAAATACTGGATATGTAATTGCAAAAAAAGCTGAAAGTAATCAATCACTATTTGATATTATATTAAATGCATTAGATGAAACAATAAGAAATAGAAAAGAAATGTATGTATTATATGATGATTTTGGAAAAATATGTTTAAAAAATCTAGAAAGAATGAAAGTAGGATTAGTTATAGACGAAGAAACAGGCGAGAACTATGATTATGAAAGTTCTATTGATTCAGATACATATAACCAAATAAAATTAACATATGATAATTCAGATACAGGAAAAAGAGAAATTTATATAGCAAAAGATTCAAGCAATATAGAGAAATGGGGAGTATTACAGTATTATGATACAATTGATGAAAAAACTAACGGAGCAGTTAAAGTAAGAGCATTATTAGATTTGTATAATCAAAAAACTAGAAGTTTAGAAATAAAAAACGCACTTGGAGACATTAGAGTTAGAGGAGGCTCTCTAATAATAGTTAATTTAGATTTGGGTGATATTAAATTAAAGAATTTTATGTTAGTTGAAAAAGCAAAACATACTTTTAAAGATGGAGAACATTTTATGGATTTAACGTTAAGAGGTCAAAACTTTATATCTGGGTAGGAGGTAAAGTGAAATGGGAAGCTTAGGAGAAGTAATAAAAAAAATGGCAGTAGGAGCGAATGATGCAAATGCTCCTACTTCTGTTTTATTTGGTACTGTAACAAGTATAAATCCACTTGAAATAACAGTAGAACAAAAATTAAAATTAACAAAAGAGTTTTTAGTCCTTACTAAAAATGTAAAAGATTATACTGTAGATGTTAGTGTGGATTGGGAAACAGAAAACAAATCATTAAATGCTAATCACAGTCATACTTTAAATGGTGATATTTCTGTATCATCTAATGCAGAAGTAAATCCAAATCCAGACAATATTGCAGTTGATATAAGAAACGAAGTTAGTAATAATATTGGAATAGAACAAAAAAACATAAATTTAACACATTCTCACTCAATAACTGGTAAAAAAACAATGACTATTTACAATGGGTTAAAATTAAATGATAATGTTATTTTAATTCAGCAACAAGGAGGAAATAACTTCGTTGTATTAGATAAATTTTAAAAGAAAGGTGGTAAAAATATGACACCTAAAACAAGTGATATATTGTTAAATAATATAGAAGAGGTAACAGAACAAACAAGTAAAACTTATTATTTAAATATAGAAAAAAATACGATTTCAAACTTTTGCGATGGCATTGAGGCAATGAAACAAACAATATATTGTATCTTAAACACAGAAAGATTTGAACACCTTATATATAGTTGGAATTATGGTATTGAATTAAAACATCTTATTGGAGAAAATACTACATTTGTTATACCAGAATTGGAAAGAGTAATTCAAGAGGCACTACTACAAGATGATAGAATATCAGAAGTAAATAATTTTGAATTTAATGTAGAAAAAAATTCAATAATAATAAAATTTACTGTAATAACAACTGTAGGAGAAATTCAAGCAGAAAAGGTGGTGAGTTTTTAGATGGAAATAGATAATATAGATGAAATTGAAAATTTAGATGAATATTTTGATTTTGATATAATTTTACAAAGAATGTTAGACAGGGTTCCTATGCAAATAGATAAAAGAGAAGGAAGTATAATATATAATGCTTTAGCACCCGCAGCTGCTGAACTAGCACAAATGTACATTCTATTGAAAAATAATATAGATTTAGTATTTGCTGATACTGCAGTGGATGAATATTTAGATAGATTAGCAAATCAAGTTGGAATTACAAGAAATGAAGCTACATATGCAATAAAAAAAGGATTATTTTATGATGCAGATAATAATTTAATGGATGTCAAACTTGGAGAGAGATTTACAATAGAGGATTTAGTATATAAAGCAGTAGAAAAAGTAGAAAAAGGAACATACAAAATGGAATGCGAAACTCAAGGGGCAATAGGAAATAATTATGTTGGAACACTTATTCCTGTTAATTATATAGAAAATTTAGCAAAAGCAGAATTAACAGATATTTTAATTCCTGGAGAAGATCAAGAAGATGATGAATCTTTAAGAGCAAGATATTATGAAACTACTAGTGAGCAAGGATTTGGTGGAAATGTTGTTGATTATCAAAATAAAACAAAAGAAATTGCTGGGGTAGGTGCTGTAAAAGTGACACCTATTTGGAATGGACCAGGAACAGTAAAATTAACAATTTTAGATAGTAATTATGATAAAGCATCTAATGTATTAATTGAAAAAGTACAAAATGAGATATGTCCTGATTTATCTGAAGATGGGTTAGGAATTGCTCCAATAGGACATGTTGTAACTGTTGATACCGTATTAGAAGTTGAAATTTCTATTATTTCTAATGTAACAATATCAGATACAACAACTCTAGAGAATGTAAAAACTCAAGTTATTGAACTTTTAAATGATTACTTCTTAAAACTAAAACAAGAATGGGAAGATTTAGATACCATAATTATTAGAAAATCACAAATAGATACAATAATTTTAAATGCAGATGGTGTTATTGATGTTTCAAATACTACAATAAATAATAAAACTTCGAATATAGAATTGAAAAAATTTGAAATACCAAAACTGAAAGAGGTGACGCTTTCATGAAATTAATTGGATATATGCCACCTTATTTAAAAAATGTACTTGAATTTATTAAAATATTTGATGCTGAAGATATTGAAGTACAAAATATTAGATACTTAATAGATAAAATGTTAAAAGAAGTAATTGTAAAGGAAGCTACATCCTATGGACTTGATAGATATGAAAAAATATATGGAATAAAAAATAAAGCAGAAACAATAGAAGCAAGAAGGATGAATATTTTATTTAAGATAAATAATAAAGTACCCTATACTTTAAAATGGTTAATAAACACATTAGATGAATCAATAGGAAAAGAAAACTATAAATTAGTTGCAAAAGATTATGAATTATATATAACAATAAATCTAGCATATACTGAAGCAGCAGAAATGTTAAAATCTAATTTAATAAAACAAATTCCTGCAAATATACAATTAGATTATGAATTAGAAACTACATTAAATGAATATATAGGTGGAGCAATATCTAGGTGCGATTATATTATATTAAATACAGAAGCATTTGAAATAATTAATAATTTAGTATTAAAACAAAATAATAATATTTGTGGAGTTGTAAGCAATGAAGAATATTTAGAGATGTATCCAAATACAGATGCAGAAATTAAAAAGGAAACTATAAATTTAAATACAGAAACAGGTGCAAAAGTTTCAAGACAAGAGTACATTGATGTAGATGTATCAGTAGACAATAAGCAAGAAGATATTATATTAAATGAAATGAATAATCTAGGTTTAAATATAGTAAATCAGGATTATATTAAAATTGAGGAGGTCCAAAGATCATGGGATTTGAAAAAGTATATATAACTAAACAAGGTGCCTTACTTGCAGCAAAAACCTTACAAGGTAAAAAGATAGAATTTGACCATGCTGAAGTAGGTAGTGGAAATTTAAGTGGAAATGCTGTGGATAAAACAGCATTAACAACAAAAGTATTAGAGTGTCCTATTCAAAAAGTAGAAATAACGGAAAATACACAAGCAAAAGTTTCTTTTATATTTAAGAATACGGATGCAAATAATGGATTTTATTTTAGAGAAATTGGATTATTTGCAATAGATCCAGATACAAAAGCAAAAGTTTTATATGCATATACTAATGCAGGAACTACAGCAGAATATATAAATAATTCAATTGCTGAGAAGATAGAAAAGCATATATCAATAAATGTAATTGTAGATAATGCTCAAAATGTAAATATAACTTTAGATACTAATCAAATCTATGTTACAGAAAAAGAAATGCGAGAGGCAATAGACGAAGCAATTTCAAAAAAAGGCAATTTATATGGAATAAAAAGGAAAGTAAACGATAATACTTCTCCGGCTTGGGAAAGAATAGGAGATTCAATAGGCTTAGTAGCAAAAGCTACAAAAAATGGAGAAACAGTACAAAATGACTTTGATTCAAGATATCCTTGGTCAGAAATTATTTCTTACAATTATGATGTAATTAAAAAGAAAATAAATGCATATTATGGAGATCCAACTTTTAAATTTGACGGTACAAATGGAGAGGTGCTGACAAGAATACCAGAATTTTATTGGAAAAGGGAAATCATTAATGGATATGAATATATTTATATAGCTGATTATGCAATTGCAGGATTTAATAAATCAGAAGAATTTTCTGTTGGAAGATATGATGCTTGTATAGATGAAGATGGTAAATTACATAGTTATAGTGGTTATAGTCCTTCAACAAACAAAAACATTACTCAACACAGAGATGCAGCAAAATTATTAAGTGATGAATTTTGCATGATTGATTATAGATATTTCATGTTACAAATGCTTTACTTAGTGGAATATGCAAATTATAATTCACAGTCACAATTAGGAAATGGTATTATAGGAATTAGATATAATGCAAATGATAAAGCTATTATTGCACAAGAAAGAACAAACACAATTGTAATAGCAACAAATGATTATTTTAAAGTAGGCCAACAAATTGCAATTGGAACAACTGTAGATGGTGTTAGCATTTGTAAAGATAGAACAATTACGAAAATAACAGAATATAGCAAAGATACAACAGAGGGAACTGCCATAACATTTGATGGAGATCCAGTAAATATTGCAATTGGTAATATTATTCATGCATGTGCACAAAAAGAAGGTGGATGTGATTCTTTAGGAATGAAATCTGGTTGTTTAGCAAACGATAGTCAACATGCAGTTATTTATAGGGGAATAGAAAATATATTTGGTAATGTATTTAATTGGATAGATGGTTTAAATATTCAAAATTATCAAGCTTATATTTGCAGAAATCCGAAAGAATATATATCTGACAAATTTGAAGTACCATATATTAAATTAGGATATGTTAATTGTAATGAAAAAGATATGTATATAAAGAAATTAGGATTTGATGAAAAAAATCCTGATATAGCTTTACCAATAGAGATAGGAGGAGGAGCAGGTTCTTCATCTGGAATGTGTGATTTCTATTACTCATCAGAAGGAAACTGTGTTGCTCGTGTGGGTGGCCTCTTCAACTACGGTTCTGGTGCCGGTCTTTGGTACTGGAGTTGCAGCTTTTCTTCGGTTTCTTCGAGCTTGAATTGTGGCGCTCGTCTTCTTAAACACCAGTAATAGCAGGGGTGTGGGGGCGGCCAGCCTCCCATAAGAAATAACTAAAACAAAAGATAGTTATTTTATTTTTTAATAATATGTATAATAATGTTAGGGGATTTGGTGTGTGATGAGTGCCTATGTTGTTTTTGAGTGTGTTGCTCATGTGGGTGGCAACTTCAACAACGGTTCTAATGCCGGTCTTTGGTACTGGAATTGCAACAATTCTTCGGTTACTTCGAACTTGAATTGTGGCGCTCGTCTTCTTATTTTGATTATAACAGTACACATCATTTTCCATAGCACTTGCTAAAAATAAAGTCGCAACTGGATTAGTTTAGTAGCTTCCTTTAAGTGAAAAACTGATAGACGAAGATAAGAAAAGGACCAGATTATGAAAAGAGTGGGAAATTTATATTCAAAAATATGTGAAAAAAATAATATACAAAAGGCAATAAATAAGGCCTCTTTAAGAAAAAAAGATAGAGAAAATGTAAAAAAAATATTAAGTAATCAGATATATTATACTGATTTGTTATATAAAACTCTAAAGAATAAAGAATATAAACCCAATCCATACAGAGAGGTTAAAATTCAAGATGGTGTTAGAAAAAAAGAAAGAATAATATATAAACCTCAATTTTATCCGGATCAAGTTATTCATTGGGCTCTAATGTTACAATTAGAGCCTATTTTATTAAGAGGTATGTATTATTATTGTTGTGGATCAGTTAAAAATAGAGGAATATTACATGGCGCTAAATATATAAAAAAAATTCTTATTCGAGATAGAAAAAATACAAAATATTGTTTAAAGTTAGATGTAAAAAAATTTTATCCATCAATAAATAAGCAAATATTAAAGCATAAATTTATAAAGATAATTAAATGCAGGGATACATTGAATCTAATTGACTTAATAATAGATAGTTCAAAAGAAGGACTACCAATCGGAAATTATACTAGTCAGTGGTTGGCAAACTTTTATTTACAAGATTTAGACCATTATATTAAAGAAGATTTACATATAAAATATTATATTAGGTATATGGATGATATGGTCCTATTTCATAAAAATAAAAAAGAATTACATAAAATAAAGGATAAAATAGAAAATTTTTTAAAAAAAGAAGATCTAAAGTTAAAAGAAAATTGGCAATTGTTTAGAACTGATAGTAGACCCTTAGACTTTTTAGGATATCGCTTTTATAGAGGACATACAACTTTAAGAAGAAGTAATTGCTTGAGAATAAGAAGAAGAATAAAGAAAATTTATAAAAAAAGTAGACTAAATATTAAAGATGCAGGAGCTGTTTTAAGTTACAATGGGTGGCTAAAACACTCTAATTCATATAATTACACCCAAAAATATATAAAACCATATATAAGTATAAATAAGTGTAAGGAGGTTATAAAAAATGAAAGAGGAAAACAATATAAAACCAGAGAAAAAATTTGAAATAGAAAATATAAGTGAAGATGGTAAATGTGACGTTGTTTTTTATGATAATATACAAGAAGAAACAAAAACAGATGGAGAAAAAATTGTAAAAGCATATATTTATGATATATATAGAATTACTGTAAGATATAGAGACACTTTAGAAGAAGATTTAGAAAATAATTATGAAACTTGGCTGAATTTTGCAAAAGAAGAAATGAAAAAACAAGCTTAAGGGCTTGTTTTTTTGACTTCCTAGAAAGGAGTAGAAAATGGATAAAAATAAATATATTAAATTGATTGCTTTGATGATAATTGTAATAATAGTGTTAGTAATAGATATAGCATTTACCATATTTCATGAGATGAACTATAACAAAAGAGTAAATACAGGTAATGAAAGATGGCTACAAATAGAAAATAGAATAAAGGATACTGAAGAAAAGGTCCAAGCAATTGAAAATGAATTGCAATAGGAGGGCAGATAATGGATGAAAAATACATAGAAAAGATAGTTTCCAACGAGCAAAGTGCCAAATCTGCACATAAAAGAATTGATGATGCAGAAGCTAGAATTGATGAACTAGAAAAAACCTATGCAATAATGCAAAAAATGGACTTTAGAATAGGCAGAATGGAAGATAGTGTAGAAAAAATAAATACTAAATTAGACAACAATTTACAAGAAATAATAGCAACAAAACATCAAAATGCAAACGAAAAAGGTAAGAAATGGGATAAATTAATTGATTATCTTTTTTATGCTTTTGTAGGTGCTGTTATGGCACTTGTGCTATCAAAGATAGGTTTAAGTTAGGAGGTGGAAGTTATGGAGTTAACAGTAGAAATTATAATAGCAGTTGCTACAGCTTTAGTAACAGCTGTGTTTGGTACATTAGCAAAAAAATTTAATTGGGCAACACAAGATTATATACCATACCAAAACATAATAATTGGAATTATCGCTGGAATATTAGTATTTGCAACAGGATTAAATACTAATATTTTATATGCATTGATATTATGTATTTTCTCTGCTACTGCAGCAGGAGGACTATATGATGCTACTAAGACAAAATAGGAACTTTTTTCCTATATTTTAATAAAACCAGAAGAAAAATGAAAAATCTTCTGGTTTAAAATATTTTTAGAGGAGGTTTTCATTATGGAAGATGAAAAAACAATTGATCCAGATGTAATGGGATTTGAAGATGGTGTGGAAGGAGTTGAAGAATAATGGAAATTAAAGAAAATATTACTACTAGAAATTATACAAGAGGAAACAACAGAAGTATAAAATACATAGTTGTTCATTATGTTGGAGCAGTATCTACTGCAAAAAACAATTCGGATTATTTCAAATCAATTTATAGAGGAGCATCGGCACACTATTTTGTTGATGATAATGATATTTATAGAGTTGTAAGAGATGAAGATATAGCTTGGCATTGTGGAACTACTGGTAAATATTATAGTAATTGTAGAAATTCAAATTCAATAGGAATTGAAATGTGTTGTTATAATAATAATGGTACTTTAGACATATCAGAAAATATTGTAAATAGAACAATTGAATTAGTAAAAGAATTAATGGCAAAATATAAAATTCCTGCAGAAAATGTCATAAGACATTATGATGTTACTCATAAATGTTGCCCAGCTCCATTTGTAAATAATCCTTCAAGATGGAATGATTTTAAAAATAGATTAGGTGGTACTGTATCAAATACACCATCATCAAACAACGGCAATAAATCAAATGAAGAGATAGCAAACGAAGTAATCGCAGGTAAATGGGGAAATGGAGATGCTAGAAAAACAGCTTTACAAAATGCAGGATATAATTATAGTGAAATCCAAGCAATTGTTAATCAAAAGTTAACAGGAAAAATTTCAAATACAACAACATCAAATAAGAAATCTATTGATACTATTGTAGCAGAGGTAATTGCAGGTAAATGGGGAAATGGAGAAGATAGGAAAACGAGATTACAAAATGCAGGATATAACTATAATGAAGTTCAAGCAGCAGTTAATAATAAATTATCTGGAAAATCTACAAGTTCAAATAAAAAATCAAACGAAACTATTGCTAATGAAGTAATTAAAGGACTATGGGGAAATGGTACTGATAGAAAAAATAGATTAACTGCAGCAGGATATGACTATAATGCAATCCAAAAAATAGTAAATCAAAAATTAAGGTAATAGTTAAAACTAGAGGGGAAAAATCTCCTCTAGTTTAATTTTTTTAATTTGTTTTGAATATCCAATAAAGTATTAAAAGCTTGCTGAAAAGTAGTATTGTTCATATCTATATTAGAAATTTTATTTAATATCTTTTTTATTTCTATATTTTTGATATAATCATTAACATTTGAATTTTGTAAATTATCTATTACTTTATACTTTATTTTCATTTCATTTAGTAGTATGATATATTTATCTAATTGAGAAACAGGAAATCCGCACTTGAATATTGAAGGCCCCAAGTCGGTTATTTTAAGTCCCAATTTCTCATTTATCAATTTAGCATCTTCATTTAAAATGTTGTAGAAAATGCCAACTCTAAACAAATAAATGCAAGATGCATCATCTTTTTTTAATTGCTCATATTGCTTTAGTAACTTGCTCATTTGTATTTACCTTCTTTCGATTTGTTTTTTTTCTGACTATAATATCTCCAGGCTCACAATCTAGTATTTCACACATTTTTTCTAAAGTATCAAAATGAATTCCGCTCGTTTCATTGTTCATTAAATGACTAAGTGCTTGATATCCACCGCTCCATTTTTTTAATAAACCAATATTTACTGCATTTTTTTTCTTTTAATATTTCTTTTACCCTTATGTATATCATAATTCCTCCTCCTTTCTGCTATCTATTTTACACTGAACATACTTACATTTTAACTCTTTTAGCTTTAAGATACAGATACTATAACTATTGCACGATTGAGGTGTTTTTGCTATAATTTACTTGGTGATAATATGGAAGAATTAAAATTGTGTGAAGAAATTATAAATAAAGTTAAATGGTTTATGGAAAGAAAAGATTATAATGGATTAAGATTATATATTGATGAAAAAGAAAAATACGTTAATAATTATATTAGTATAGTAAATACTGCAGAAAAAGATTATATTGATAATCTAATAGAAGGTTTAAAATAGTATAGAAATGAGCATTTGTCGTTTTATGTCGAATTTTGTAACTTAACTGTATCAATGAAAAGCGAGAATAATACCTATTGGCTAGAATAGTTACTATATTTTACATAATATGGTAAAATATATATTAAGAGATATCTCTAAATATCATTCGTAGGAGGGATATTTATGAGAAAAAATAATAAAAAACAAATAGTTTTGGATAAAATAGCAAAAAAATTAAACTTTTGTGATAAAATAATAATGAAAGTATTTAAAAGATATACATTTAAAATATATAAGCTAGGATTGAATGATGCTTTCAATTGGGAAAATCAAAAAAGTTCGCAAGGCTGAAACAAGGCTGAAACATAAAAAGAATTGTATAATAAAAACATATAATGAAATAACTTAAAAGTGAACGGAGAGTAAGATATGAGAAATATTAAACTAACAATAGAATATGATGGAAAAGACTTTAATGGTTGGCAAAAACAACCAAATAAATTAAATATTCAAGGAGAAATAGAAAGGGCAATAGAAGGTGTAACAAAAGAAA
>UMKM01000099.1_pt1 | contig 48301 bp, 48 predicted proteins | sample 1966331 | NCBI WGS metagenome assembly UMKM01 (sample SAMEA4836176, study PRJEB28245) | human gut metagenome | biome: gut microbiome; material: fecal sample | place: Denmark | collected 2008 | reverse complement strand
ATTAAATATCTTTAACATCAATAGTGAAGAAGATGTTTTAAGAATTATTAACTAGAACTAAAAAAGATTTCAACTGTTATCAAATATAACAGTGAAACCTTTTTTATATAATTAATTATTTTAAAGGAACTAATAATTGAATTGATTTTTGTAAAGTATGTACGTCAATTGGAAGATGTGTGCCTTCTTCACCATCTATATCCATTGTAAGAACTTGATCACAAGTAATGTGAATATGTTGTCCTTGAACATAGTGAATAAAAGGACTTTTATCATGTTTACCAAAACGATAATCTTTAATGAGTGCAATTAAATCTGTGATTGAACATCTTTTTACAATAACAAGATCGAGTTTTCCATCATTAATATCCGCAAAAGGAATGATACCATCAAAGCCACCGACACGATTGGTATTTGTGATGGCAAATATGTAAGCATCTTCTTCAAAAGATTCATTATCTACAGTTACATTTAAATGAAGATTTGTTGATAACTGTTGAGGAAGTTGGGTCATGCCTTTAAAATAATAAGCTAATGGACCAAACTTTTTCTTTTCTTCTTTTGATACCACAAAAGAAATATCTGAAAACATTCCTGCAGCAGCAACATTAATGAAATATTGATTATTAATTTTTCCTACATCACTCGAAATAACATTAAAGTTTTTAATCATTTCTACAATACCATTTACTGAACTTGGAATATTTAAATAATTAGCAAAGTCATTTACTGTGCCTGCCGCTAATATGCATAATGGTATTTTTTTATGACTATCTACCATTCCTGAAATAACCTCGTTTAAAGTACCATCACCACCAACAGACATGATAAAATCATATTGATTCTCATCACAATTTCTTGTTTTATAATAGGCATCATCTTTTTTTTCTGTATAAAATATTTCAAAATGTTCTACAATGTTTTGTAATGTTAATTGACCAATAATACGATCTAGTTTATTTTGAATAATATGTTTTCCAGATGATGGATTAATAATAATAAGACAACGTTTCATGTTACTACCTCACTTAAATATACTATATACATTTTAAAACAATTAAAAAAGATATACAATCATTGTTTCAATGATTATAATAAAATAGAATAAGCAAAGGAGTTTATTATGGCAAAATTTTATGCAGTAAAAGAAGGAAAAAAACCAGGAATTTATCATACTTGGGATGAATGTAAAGAACAAGTTAATGGTTATTCAGGAGCTGTTTATAAATCTTTTACAAATGAAGAAGAGGCAAAAGCATTTATAAAAAAAGAAGAAAGAAAAGTGAGTGATGATTTAGGATTACTTGCTTATGTTGATGGTAGCTATAATATTAAAACCAAAGAATATGGTTATGGTTGTGTTTTAATTGAAGGACAACAAGTTATTCAACAATTATTAGGTAAAGGGAATATTCCTGAGTATTCTTCAATGCGTAATGTTTCAGGAGAAATTCTTGGGTGTATGAATGCTATTGCTTATGCAATTGATCATCATTATGAGTCTATTTGCATTTATTATGATTACGAAGGTATTGAAAAATGGGCGACAGGTTTATGGAAAGCAAATAAGGAACAAACTCAAAATTATGTTAAAACAATCAATGATATGAAAAAGAAGATAGATATTTATTTTCAAAAGGTTTTAGCACACAGTGGGGATTATTATAACGAAGTTGCTGATGGGTTGGCTAAAAAAGCAGTGGGTATAAAAAAATAAAGCTTGAAAATTAAGCTTTATTTTTTTTAGCAATAATATTAATAATAATATAAACAACTAGAACAATAGCAAAAATCCATAAGAAATCGCTTTTGATATATTGAGCATCACCAGACCAACATCCAAACCATTCTCCACATTTTTTAACAAGAATAGCAAGTGCATAAGATAATGTACCACATCCAATAACACTTAATAAGACTTTCACAATTTTATTAAGAATCTCTTTAAATAAAATAATAGAGATAAAACATACAGCTGTAACAAATACATTAATAACAAAATGCATATAATTTCCTCCTTTAGATACCTTAATAAAATAGCATAAAATCAAGGTAAATGCAATAAAACGTGAACTAATAGATAAATTATGATAAAATATTTTTGGAGGATTAAATTATGAAATTATTAACAGTATGTATACCTTGTTATAACTCAATCATGGAAATGCATAAAGCCATTAATTCATGTCTTTTAATGAAAGATGAAGTAGAAGTATTAATTGTCGATCGTCATTCACATGACGAAACATTACAAGTAGCTAAAGAATATGAAGAAGCTTATCCTGAAACTGTAAAAGTTATTACAACAAGGGAAGATGTTCCTTTTTTAAAAATAGCTCTAGAACATAGTGAGGGCCTTTATTTCAAAATACTTCAATGCTTTGATTATTTAGATCAACCTTCACTCGTAAGTGTTATTGAAACGATTCGTGACTTTATTCGAATTCAAGCTAATTTGGATTTGCTTGTTACTGATTATAAATATGTTATTCCCCAAGAAAAAGAAAAACGTGTCTCTTATAAAAATGTTTTTCCAATGGAAACAATTTTTGAATGGCATAATATTAAAGCGTTTCATAAACATTTTCAAATTGATTTAGGTTCAGTCATTATTAAAACAAGTACTTTAAAAAAGATAAATACAGATGAAGAAAATATTTTTTATAATGAATTAACAGTTTATGGAACAATTCCTTATATTAAATCAATGTATTATTTAAATGTTCCTTTCCATTGTTATGGAACACGTCGAAAAATTCATATTTCTAAATCAAATAGTTATGTTGATTTAATGAAAAGCTTATGGGATTTATATGATGTTTATTCTTTAAAGAGCCGAAGACAAAGAAGTTATGTTATTGAATATTTATCTAAGGTATATGTTATTACTGTTTATTTGTTATTAAAATCAAATCAAAAGGAACAAATTGAACTTTTAAATGTACATTTAGGATTTAATGATCCTAAATTATATAAAGCACTCACAAAGCGTGTTTATGGTTTTTTAATTAGTAGTAGTAATGAAAAGCTTTATGGTATGCTTATTAAAGTCTTTGAAAAAGTTTATCAATTAGAAATAGAAGAATAAGATGAAAAAGAAATTTTTATTTATGATTCCTCTTTGTTTATTTATCATTGATTACTTTTTGATTAAATATCAAGTCATTCAATCAATAGATTGGTTCATTTATCATTTGGTTCAAAATTTAAAATGTGATTTTATGACATCCTTTTTTAAACTTTGTTCAACCCTTGGAAGTACTTGGTTTTATGTAATTCTTGTTTTAACTTTAGTGATTCTAAAAAATAAAAAAGATATTTGGGTAGGAATTCACTTGTTAATTATTCAAGGAATGAATCGTATAATTAAAGCTTTGGTTAAAAGACCAAGACCACCTCAAATATATCATTTAGTTAAAGAAACAAACTATAGTTTCCCAAGTGGTCATAGTATGTCAGCAATGATTGGTTATGGATTATTAGTTCTTGAAGTTCAAAAAAGCTCTCTAAAATATAAAAAAGTAATAGAAATATTTTTAATGATGATGATTTTTTTAATAGGATTAAGTCGTATCTATTTAGGTGTACATTATTTTTCTGATGTTATAGGTGGCTTTTTGTTGTCTTTAAGCTATTTATTATTTATTTATTATAATACCTCACTTTATACATAGAATGTGTAAAGGAGGTTTTTTATTGGATATTGATATCATTAGTGGTTTATATCATTATGGTTTGACCATTATAAAATATGAACAAGATTATTGTTTAGTAGATTTAAAGACTCAAGAAGTTTATGAAAAAATGAGTATTTATTATATAAGAAGATTATTAAGAAGTTGGAATAAGCATCGTAAAAATATAGAGAGTGTGATATAATGGAAAAAAGTTTGAGGTGGTTTAAAATGAGGACAGTAAAGAATTATGTAGGAATTATTTTGTGTGCGTGTGTTATTATTTTTATTTATAAAACATTTGATATTTCATTATTTTCCAATATTTTATCAGCTTTTATTCCTTTGATTGTAGGAGCAATACTTGCTTATTTTTTACAACCATTGGTTTATAAATTTGAAATGTTTTTAGACTCTTTTCAAAATAAAAAGCTTATTAAATATAGTCATACAATTTCTTCTATTTTTGTTTTTGTTGTCTTTGTTTTAATTATTGTTGTTTTAATGATTGCAATCATTCCAGCACTTGTCAATTATGTTGTCAATATTGCGGATAATTTAACCTTGTATATTAAAAACTTTGAAAAAACATTGGAAACTTATTTAGGAAGTAATCTTGCCAGTGAAGTTATCATTAAGATAGATGAAATGGTTGTTAAATATGTTAATTCAATTGAAGCTATAGATCCTATTGCAACACTTGGAACAATCTTTAAAGCAGGTAGTACGATTATTACTGCTGTTTTAGGTTTAATATTTACACCTTATGTTTTAATTGAAGCAAAAAAATTAGTAAGTATCTTTGATCGTTTATGTTCACTTTTTATGTCAAAAGAAAAAATAGAACTTATTCATGATTATGCAGTTAGATCACATCAAATCTTTGGACAATTTATTTATGGTAAATTCTTAGATTCGTTAATTATAGGAATTATCGCATTTATTGGACTCGCTATTTTAAAAGTAAAATTCTTCCCAATTCTTGCTGTCTTTATTTTGATTACGAATATGATTCCTTATTTTGGACCATTTATCGGTGGGTTTCCTGCTGTTCTTGTAGCCTTGATGACAGGAGATTTATTCCATGCTTTAGCAGTCTTAGTTTTTGTCTTTGCTTTACAACAATTTGATGGTTTATTCTTAGGACCAAAGATTTTAGGAGATGTTGTTGGTATTTCACCATTTTGGGTTTTACTTTCTATTACCGTCTTTGGACATTTCTTTGGCTTTATTGGAATGTTCCTAGGAGTACCAATGATTTGTGTCATTCGTATGCTTTTTAATGATATCATTGACTTTCGTAATAAAATGAAAGAATTAGATACATAGATTGTATTTTAAATAAATATTTGTTAGGATAATAGAGGTTTTGTCCTCGTAGCATAGCTGGATAATGCAATCGCCTCCTAAGTGTAGAGCAGTATCTAGCCTAAATGAGCTATAACGGGCAGAAAAAAGATGTGGCGCTTTAGCTCAGCTGGATAGAGCATACGCCTCCTAAGCGTAAGGTCATGGGTTCAAATCCCATAAGTGCCGCCATTTTTATTGGTTTTTCTATTAAAAATAGGATGTTTGATAGGTATTATTGCTTATTGAATATCCTTTTTTCTTTCTAACAAAGTGTGGAACTTTTCTTGACTTTTTATCTAACAAAAATAGGGTTTTTCTAACAAACTAGATAACATATTAGAAATTAAAAGGGACTAAGTAAACAATTTAATAAGCAAAGGAGATTCAAAATGGATCTCCTTTTTTCATATAAAGGAGGTGATGAATTTATGAATAATGTATTGCTTTATTTTGCTTTGAAGCATGATGGTGACTTTGAAAAAATATATAATGATATAAAAGCAAAAGTTCCTGTAGATGAAAATGAATTTATTAAATTAAAAAGAGGATTGAAAACAAAGTATGTAACAATTTTAGATAACAACTATCCTACAGTTTTGAAACAAATTGCATGTCCACCCTTCGTTTTATTCTATGAGGGTAATATAAGACTTGCTAAAGATTTAGAGGTTGGAGATGCTTTTATATATTCTTCTTTTAATAGTAAAAGGTATTTAAGCACAGTTGAACCATCAGCTGACAGAGGAAAATTCTGTTTTGACTATATCATTGCTTCTGAAAGTCATGATAATTTTTTTAAACTTAGAGAGCATGTAATGGATAAGAAAGTTCCATTAAAAGACTACAGTAAAAATACAAAACATAAACAACAAGAAAGATAGCATATAAAAGTCATCATAGCAGATGGCTTTTTTTACATAGCCAATCAATGATTGGCAAAAAAGAAAGGAGGTCAATTTAATGCTATATATAAAGATAGGAGTGATTACAAATGAGCGAAGTAATAGCAATTGCAAATCAAAAGGGTGGTGTAGGTAAAACAATGACATCTGTTAGTTTAAGCGCATGTCTTGCATTAAATAACAAAAAGGTATTGCTGTTAGATTTAGATCCACAAGGACATTCAACAAAAGCATTTGGATTTTATGATAGCACACAATATTCTTTATCTATAAAGGATGTTATCGTATCAGTTATTGAAGATATACCACTTGATAGAGAACAACTAATACTTCACAGTAATGAAAATATTGATATTGTTCCATCAAATATTTCTCTTGCAGGAATAAATTCTAAATTAGAAAGTGCTATGTGTAGAGAAACGGTATTGAAAAGATTTATTGATACTGTAAAAGATGATTATGATTATGTCATTATAGATACAAATCCATCACTGGATAATCTACCTATTAATGCTCTTACTGCTTCTGATAAAGTTGTTATAACTGTACAAGCAGAACCTTATGCAGTTGAAGGTATGGCTGACCTATTAAGATCAATTAATATGGTTAGAAGAAATCTTAACCATGATTTAAAAATTGAAGGTGTGTTGATTACGATGACAAATGAAAGAACAAATCTATCAAAGAAAATCACACATGAAGTTAGAGAAAATTTTGGAGGGCATATCAAGGTATTTGATACAACAATTCCAAGATGTACAAAAGCAGCAGAAAGTACAGGAATAGGAGAAAGCATATTTCAATATGATCCAAAAGGTGCAGCAACTAAAGCTTATGAAGCTTTTACAAAGGAGGTCATCTTAAATGCCGAAAAAGAGCATAAACGACATAAGAGTTCCTACGTACGATGATTTATTTACCAACGAAGAACAAAGACAGGAGGCAAAACTAGAGAAGATAATGGAAGTTCCTGTTGAAGATATTCAGGAGTTTAAAAATCATCCGTTTAGAGTTAGAAATGATGAACAAATGTCTGAACTTGTAAAAAGTGTTTCAGCGAATGGTATTTTAGTTCCTGTTCTTGTAAGACCACATCCAAATGGTCATGGATACGAAATGATTTCAGGTCACAGAAGAATGAATGCAGCAGTGGTAAATGGTCAAGAAAAGATACAGGCTATTGTAAGAGAACTTACTGATGACCAAGCAACAATTATTATGGTTGATTCAAATATACAAAGGGAAAATATCTTACCAACTGAAAGAGGATTTGCTTATAAGATGAAATTAGATGCAATGATTAGACAAAGTGGGAGACCTAAGGATAATGGTTCCCAAGTTGGGAACCATTTAAAAGGTAAAAAATCTATTGAGGTACTTGCTGAAGAAGAAAGAAAAAGTAAAAATCAAATTCATCGATTTATACGTTTAACAGAATTAATTGAGCCGTTACGTGATATGGTCGATGGTATAAGAAGTGATGGAAAAAAGATTGCATTTAATCCTGCTGTGGAACTTTCATATCTTTCAAAAGAAAATCAACAACTTGTGGTAAAAAATATTGAAGGACTTGATTTAACCCCGTCACATGCTCAAACAATAAGAATGAAGGAGTTATCAAGAGAAAATCGTTTAGATGAAAACGTTATTTATTCAATAATGAAGGAAGAAAAAGCAAATCAGAAAGAAAAATTATCATTTAAAATGGAAGATATTAATGAATATTTTCCAAAAAACTATACGCCTAGAGAAAAAAGTGAAGTTATATTGAAGCTTTTAAAAGGATGGGCAAAAAGAAGAAATAAAGAGCAAGAAAGATGACAGTTACATATATAACTGTATTTTTTGTACATTTTATTTCAGCAGACTTAGTGAAGGGGGAGTCTGTTTTTTTGTGGGAAAATGTGACTCGGTTTTCCCCTAAGAACCCCTTTCCTGTTATCTTACTGGGAAAAGTAATATTAGTATAGAATAAAGACAGATTTGAAAAGTAAAAAAAGTGTGGTTTATACTCAAGATAGGAAGTGATTGAAATGAAAGAAATTATTATTTCGATAATATCACTACAAATAGGTGCTTTAATAGGTGTAATTACAATGTGTATATTACAAATTTCAAAAGATAAGTAATGATTGAAGCAACAGGAAAGAGAGGATATGAATGATGAAAAAAAGCAGTATTATAGCTATTGGATTATCTACATTGTTGGTTGTTTGTAATGCACTACCAATGAATAGCCATGTAGAAAATAAAAAAGCAGCAGTTATTTCACAAAAAGAGGTATCAAAAAAGAAAACAAAGAAAAAGGATGTATCCAAAGATGAAACCAATGAAAGTGATGAAATTGTAAATGATACAACCAAACAAGAAATAGAAGAAAATACGATTCAGGAAGATCAAGAATCTGTAAAAAATGATGTGCAAACTCAAGAGAAAACGAGTAATCAAAATACTAATGAAAATAAAACACAAAAGAAGGTTGAAACAAAACAAACACCAGTACAGCCTGTTGAAAGCAATCAGTCTTCTGTAACACCAAGTCAGCCAGCATCAAGTGGAAATACTACTAATGTACAACAACCTCAAAAGGAAGAACAAACAAAAATTTTAAGAGTGACATATTGGGTTAAATGTGATTGTGGAAAAGAACTGACACATTCAATAGATTATAAAGATTATGAGTCTTATTATAGTAGCAATGATTATTCAGTTAAAACTTTGATTAATCAATTATTAGATGAAGGACATTGTGCTGGAAATGAAGAAGTATGTGGAGCTTCTCATTATCGATATGGTACAAATGAAAATTGGATAAAAAGTTAAGTGAAATTTTACGAAGTATATTGCGTTGAATATAACGTAAAATAATAGTATAATGATTTTAATAAAAGGAGGAGAGAATATGCCAAATATAAAACCTATCTCTGATTTAAGAAATTATAGTGCAGTACTTGAAGATGTTACTGTTGGTTCTCCTGTTTATTTAACAAAAAATGGACATGGTTGTTATACTATTATGGATATAAATGAACAAGAAGAAATGTCAAGAAAAGCGAGGAAGTATGACAAGATGGTAGCAGAACTAGAAGTAATGAAAATGTTAAATGAAGGCTTAGCTTCAGCAAATGAAGAAGGCTGGATTGATGAAGATTCAATGAGATCACATTTTAAGGAAAGATTTGAAAATGAATAAGATACACTATTCACCAAAGTCACAACGAGATCTTGATGAAATTTATGATTATATTAAATATAAATTATGTAGTCCAATAGCTGCAAAGAATACAGTGTCAGGAATTTTAGATAAGATAGAAAATCTAAAGAGTCATTCAGATATTGGAAATATATGGTATCTTGAAAATGATGTAAACAGTGGGTACAGATATGTTCATTATAAAAACTATGTTGTCTTTTACATGGTAAAGAATGATGATGTTTATATCGTAAGAATACTTCATAGACTTCAAAACTATGTAAGTCAATTATTTTCGTAGAAATTAGATTTATAAGTAAATCATTATCAAATTATGTAGAAACATGATAGAATTAGAAGTGGATAAAGAATAAGTAAATAGTTTATCATAGATGATTACTGAAAATTCAAAATATTACCAACAAGTTTTTATAAAAATCTCTCATTCTTTATCCACTATTGGTATAAAAGGCAAACAAAACATGGTAGGTTTGCTTTTTTTATACTTGCTTTATTCGATAAATTATTATCAAATAAAGTACATTTAAATAAAATGACAAACTTAAATTATATTGATTTTAAGTATGTATTATTAATTGAATAAAGATAATTTCTATGATAAAATATTTTATATAAATTATATTAGGAGGTTGAGTAAAATGGCATTAAATTTAAAAAAGAGTTTTATTGGATGTTTGTTATTTATTTTGTGTGTTTTTTGTAGTATTAGCATGGTTAGTGCGGCTAAAAAAACTTTAAAATCAACCGTAAGTACTTCTGTTGGAAGTGCGAAAGTCACTGTTGTTGCTGATGGGCCGGCTAAAAAAGTATATTCTCGATCAGTTACAACTTCACAAAGAGGTGCTAGTGTTGTTAGTGGATCAGAAAGATGTTCAACAACGTCGATGCAAGTTTTTACTACAGTTAAGGTAATCGATTGGAATTATAATAGTGCAACTGGAACATGTTGTATAACTTTTAATTAAAATGAGAAAAAGTACAAAATTAAAAAAAATATTATTAATTTTAATAATTATTTTATCTACAGGATGTACTTCTCATAAAAAAAATCATACTAAAGTAGTTAAGAAAATTGAAATTTTTTATTTTTATATTGAGGATTGCCAATCGTGTTATATGACAAATAAATATTGCATTAATGTTTTAAAGAAGGATTATTCAGAATGCATAACATTAAAGAAATATAATTTAGATGATGAAAGTATTAAAAATATCTATGATGAAGAAATTTCTCATCTTGATAAAGATGTAAAAAATAATCATTATGGAGAAGCACCTTTAATCATAGTAAAAGATAATTATGCTTTATTAGGTTTAGGATCTGATTATTTTAATGATTTTATAGATGATATATACAATTTGGCACATGATAATAATGAAAAAACTAATTTTGATTCTTTTAAAATAAAGTATATAGAATAAAATTATTTATAAAAATGAGCTGTAAAGAAATATAATCTTTTGGATTGGGTATTCTTTCAGCTTTTTTCATTCTTAATATTAAAATAACTTGAAAATTCAAAATATTACCAACATTTTTTATAAAAATCTCTCATTCTTTATCCATTTAATATTATAAGCAGGCAGGTCGATATGATCTGTCTTTTTTTTGTTGGAGGAATATATGTATTTAAATAAATGGGTATTCAAGCCATAGGACAATCGAAAGATTGTCCTTTTTACATTTAATAAACAAAAGAAGTAGGGCAATGTTTAAAACTTGCATTGCAAACAATAAATAACAGGAGAAAAAGTAAAATGAAAAATAAACTTTCTAAACTATATAAGATTTTTTTGGCAATAGGAATGGTATTTTCAATGTGTTTCAATACGCTTGGAATGAGTGTCGTAAATGCTTATGATCCATCCGTTCCTAAAGAATTTACAAGAGTGAAAAATATCAAGTATCCAGAGTGGTGGGGCAGAAAGATTCCATCCATTGCTTCATGGTCAACGTATTCATGTAAATACGATGGCAAATGGGCTTTCTGTTTGGAAGCAGAAAAGAAGACACCTGCAAGCGGTAAATATCCTGCACAGGTCATTGAAAATAATGAAAACGTAAGAAAGTTACTTTACTATGGTTTTGGAGGTCCGGCAGCCTATGGTGAATTTGCTGCGGATGCAGATCTAAAGACAGCTATCTGTCCAGATGACCCTCTTACAAATGATGATATCAAATACCTTTTGACACATATCTTTTTAAGTGGCGCTTATTCAGGACAATGGAAAGGTTTTGATGAAAACTTGTTCAACCAAACATTCGGAAGTAATTATGGTACAAATATCATGAACATCTATCGTCGAATCATTTCATTACCTGATCCAGGTAATGGTGTTTCTTGGGAAGGCAACAAATCAGGAAACAGAGCATTGTTTAAAGCAAGCTATGATAAGACAAATAAGCAACAAGTTACAAATACTGTGAAGTTAAATGGTGCTTCATCTGCTGAAGTGAATATCCCATTGGCTTCAAATGTGACAATTCACATTGCTGGAACTTCTGCAACACAAACAGGTGGTACTGCAAAAGTGTATGGTGGACAAAGTTTCTATTTCACAGCGCCATGTCAAAATTCACCATCAAATTTTGTGAGTGACAATGTATGCGGAAGCGGATGTGAACGATTTACAGCGTTAGCTATTCATGATGGAGGTGCAGGAACTCAGGCACAAGGAACTTGGAATATGGATCCTGATGATGCACGTCTATATTTAAATATTGAATGGCTTGATTTTGGCTCTTTGGAATTAACTAAAAAGAATACAAATCAAGATCTTATTGATGGTGCAAAATTCAATATCAAATCTGTTTCATATGACGGTTATAACGAAAATACTGTTGTAAAAAATGGAAAGATTAAAGTGAATGATCTATTGGTTGGAACTTATGAAGTCAAGGAAACAGAAGCACCTCATGGATATCTTTTAAATACAGATACTTTTACAGTCAAAGTAGAAAAAGATAAGACAACAGTATTGAGTGTTACAGATGATGAACCTAAAGGAAATATTGATTTCCAAAAAGAAATCGATACTTCTAAAACAAATGGTCTAAAAGGTGATGCTACTGCTGAAGGTGTAACTTTTGAATTACATGCAAGTGAAAAGATTACAAATCAGGCTGGAACAAAAACTTACTATGAAAAAGGTGCATTGGTATCAAGCAAGAAAACAGATGCCAATGGAAAGATTGCTTGGAGTGAATTGCCATTAGGGAAATATTATATTCAAGAATCAAAAACAAATGATTCATTGGTATTCAATGATGCAAAGATCAATGTATCTATCGATTATGAAGGACAAACAGTTTCAAAAGTATCAAGAAGTGCAAAAGGTACTAACAGAGTGAATATGCAAAAGATCCAAGTTTTTAAATCAGGAGAAAAAGACAGTATTTCAGGTCTTGTAAAAGGATTACAAGGAGCAGAGTTCACGTTCAAATTGTACAGTGAAGTTAACCATGTCGGATGGGACAATGCTACAACTTATGCAGTCATCACAACTGATACAAATGGTAAAGCAAATACACCATATCTGCCTTATGGAAAATATATCGTCAAAGAAACAAAGACACCTAAGGATTATATTACAGCACCAGATTTCACAATTTCAGTAACAGATGATTACAGTGAATATAAAGATGTTGAACAGGTAAAACGTGTCAATGTGAATAACCGACCATTTACGTCACAACTTAAAATTATCAAATTAGATGCTGAATCAGGAAAGAAAGTCACATTAAATGGTGCATCATTTAAAATCAAAGATTCAAAAGGAAACTATGTTGTACAAAAAGTTGGCGGTAAAAAATATGACACATTTACAACTAATTCTAAAAACGTTGTTACAGTAAAGGATGCTGAAGAAGGAACAGTAACACTTCCTTTACAGTTAGACGCGGGAGATTATTCTATCGAAGAAGTAGAAACACCTAAAGGCTTCTTGCAACTAGAACAACCTGTGAAATTCACAATTACAAATACAAGAGATTATGACAAAGATGAGGATGAAGATCCAATTCTAACTGTCAAAGTTAAAAATGCACAGCCAAAAGGAAAAATTATTTTAACAAAGACAGACAAGGCTACAAATGAAGCACTAGCTGATGTTGAATATGAATTAACTGCCAAAGAAAATATCTACAGTGCAGTAGATGGTAGTTTACGCTATGCAAAAGGAGCTACTGTTGCTAAAGGAAAAACAGATGCCAATGGAAAACTTGTCATTGATTCGTTATTCATGGGCAAATATGAATTAAAGGAAACTTTAACAAATGAAGGATATGTGCTTTCAGAAAAAGTACATCAGATCAATCTTGAACAAAAAGATCTAACAACTAAAGAATATGTCATTACAAAGAATGTAACGAACATTGCACCTCATGGTGAAATCCATGTACAAAAAAGAGACAGAGATACATTAGAAGATCTTTCAGGTGTTACTTTCCAATTAACAGCAAAAGAAGACATCTATTCACTTGATGGAAGAAATATACTTCTTTATAAAAAAGGCGATGCTGTCTCAATGGATATTTCAGAAAACGGATATTATGTGACTAATGAATTAGGTGAAATTCATATTTCAGGATTACCACTTGGAAAATATGAGTTGAAAGAAGTTCAAGAATTAGAAGGCTATGTTAAAAACAATAAGGTCTATGACATTGATTTAAGCTATGATCACACAGATAAGATCATCTATTCAAAAGAACTTGATGTTCTTAATAAAAAGACAGCAACTGAAATTTCAAAAGTAGATGCAACTAATGAAAAAGAGCTTGAAGGTGCAAAACTTTCATTAAGAGATGAAGATGGAAACCTTGTAGAAGAATGGACATCAACAAAAGATGTTCACATTATCAGAGGTCTTGTATCAGGTAAAAAATATATCTTGCATGAAGATCTTGCACCATTAGGATATGCAACAGCAAGTGATGTAACATTTACAGTAAATGAAGATGGAAGTGTGACCAAAGTTAAAATGAAAGATGAAATCACAAAGGTAGATATTTCAAAAGTAGATGCAACAACTGGAAAAGAAATCGAAGGAGCTAAGCTTACATTAAAAGACAAGGAAACAGGTGAAGTAGTTGAATCATGGACTTCTGGAAAAGAACCACACCGAATCGAAGGATTAACTGTTTCAAAAACTTATGTGCTTCATGAAGATTTAGCACCTGCAGGTTACAATGTTGCAAGTGATGTTGAATTTACAATCTCTGATACAGGAGAAGTTCAAAAAGTGGTCATGAAAGATGAAGCAAAACCTGTTGTTGTAAAAACTGGTGATGATAGTAATATCAGTTTCTATGTTGCAATGGGAATGTTTGCTTTAGGTTTGATCGTATGTTTCTATGCAAAAAGAAAATATGGAGAAAAGAATGACAAATAATGTCTGTTCGGTTTTAGCTTCACTTCTTATTCTTTTTGGAGTTGCTGGTTTAAAAATATATATTCAAATCAGACATCTGAAACAGATTAGACAGAAAATGAAGGGGAGAAATTTCTCCCTTTTTTCATTTGATAGAAAGGAAGATAAAAAGTGAAAGAATTACAAATAAAAGAGATTTGCCAAGAAATAATCGATAAACAGACCAAATGTAATTATTCAGTTGAGTATATCCTTAAAAATAAGGATGATATCGTTCGTGCAGTTGCTGTAAATAAACATACAAAAAGCACTATCCAACTTGATATTGTCGATGGTCGAAATCATACACAGAATCTTGATTATTTTAACTTCAATCCAGATTTGTTTTTGTTTAGTGATTTAGAAAGAGAATATGAATTGCTTTATGCACCGTTGAATGTTCATTACGATATTTGGCGCTATTCTAAAGAAAATCATGAAACTCTTATTCATAAAAAAGGAATGAATCTTTATTTTGATTTTTGTAAGCGGAAAGATATTACAGAAAATACAATGTTCTTATTGAGTCTTAATAAAATAGATATTTCAAAATTCTATCATGAAAAAAATGGCTCGTATGAAATCATTCAGGAAATGCATATCAATGATGATTCGATTGTTATAGGATACAGTCCTACATCTCCAGCTAAATTTGTTACTTGGGAAACAAATGGAAATAGAAAATATGGATTTTATACAGGACATTATTTTAATGATTATGAAGAAGCATATAAGGATATGGAGAAACGTTCAAAATATTTACTTGAGCAGAATCTGTGTAGAAAAAGGAACTTTTTAAGAAAAAATAAAATAAATCAAGAAAGGTAGGTGAGATGAAATGAATAAACTAGATACATTATATGAACTTCTTGAAAAATCATGTCATGATATTATTCAAAGTGAGGAATCATGGCTTTCATTTTTAAAAACATCCGGCTATCTTTATAATTTTAATTTTACCAACCAACTATTGATCTATCAGCAAAGACCTGATGCAAAAGCCTGTACGGACTTTGAAACATGGAATAACAGGATGAATAGGTGGATCAAAAAAGGTTCAAAAGGTATAGCTCTTATAGATGATGATGGTCGATATACAAAAATAAGATATGTTTTTGATATTGCTGATACAAGGAGCCCACGTAATAGAGAACTTCATTTATGGAGTGTAAAAGAGTCGTTTCATAAACAATTGATAGATAAAATTGCAAAACAATTTGATATGACTTCAAATAACGAGGATTTAGGAAGTTTCATCAAAGAAATTGCAAAGGAACAGACAGGCTATTATGTTGATGATTATTTTAAAAGGTTGATGAAATTAAAAGACGGTTCTTTGCTAGAAAGCTATGGGGAAAATGAAATAAAGAATCTTTATAGAAATCTTTTAGAAAATTCAGTTGCCTACAGTTTAATGAGCAGATGTGATATTGAAACAAAATTTTATTTCGAAGCGGATGATTTTATATCAATAGAACTTTTTAATACACCTGAAATGTTGGGAGTAATAGGTAATTCCTTTCAGGAAGAAAGCAATTCACTTTTAAATGTGATTTCTCGTATTACAAAAGAATTGATAATTCAAAATCGCACATTTGAAAATAACAATCGTTTAGTAGATGATAAAATTGAAAAAAATGAAGGGAGTGTTATCAATGGAACAAATCACATACTCAACAGTGGGAGATTATCAAATGCCCAATTTGACAGTAGACAAGGAAATACCTTTAGGAAAATACGCAATGATGAAGAAAAAGTATCTGAAGGAACAGCAGCCAGAGATTCTCTTTTCACTTCGAGTAAGGAATCAACTGAACTCTTACTTAATGCAAACAGAGAAGAAAGCAAACGAAATGATGGAAATGTTGATGAAGGAATTGCTAACGAAAAATCCAGCACCGAACAAAGAAATACATCAGATGGAATGGGTACAGCATATGAACAACCTTCAAAAAACAGCGGAAGAAATCATTCTGAAGGAAATAATCTACAATTAGATTTAGGAATTGAAGAAGTCGATAAGAAAAAGGGTGGCGATAATGTATTGCCACCCTTTGATTTAAGTGATTTACCTCAACTCTTAAGAGAAGATGTTTCATTGCAACATAGCAAAGAAGAAATTATTCAGTATTTTCATGAGCACACAGATGAAATTGAAAGGGCAAATTATTTAAAAGAATGTTATGATGATACGCTTGTTCAAACATTCAGGTGTCCAGAACATTATGACTATAGTTATCTTGGCTATAAAAAAAGAAATGATGGACTGAACGTATGGAGTGGTAACTACTTGAATCGGAAAAGCGAATCGTACTTGTCTTTTTTTCAACTTCAAAGTTATCTTGCAAAAATTATTGAAAAAGATGAATATCTTACATCGCCTTATGAAAATGAATCAGGATTAAAAAGGGCATATGAAAACAAAATCATCAATGCAAATGTTTTTTATCATGTTTTTCAGTATAACGATGAACTTTTAGAATCTGCAGGAAGAATCATTGAGTTTTTTCAAACACATGACAGTGATGAAGAACGTTGTGAATATGTTCAGCATATATATCCTGACAGTATAAGAGAATGGAAAGTTGATGACGTCATTCTTGGATATGACAGATTAGATGATGGGTTGCATATTTATTTAGGAACTTTTGATAATCAAGTTGTTTCTTATGATTATTCATGGAATTTTGTTGCTAAAGAAATTGATGGCATGATATTATCTCGATATTTTGCACCAGATATACAGATTCCATCACTGGAGGAACAAAAAAATGCAGTATATGAGAATATTCAAAATTTTGAAAATGGAATCTATTTTTCACAACAGGAAATAGATAGAGTATTGACTCGTGGAAGTGGATTTGAAGAAGGTAAATACCGAATCAATCAAATGTTTTCAAAAAATACTACATTGAAAGAAAAGGTTCAGTTTCTAAAAAAAGAATATGGAGAGGGTGGAAGTTCTCCTGCAGTAGGTTTTATAAATGTCAATTATGATGCTAAAGGAATGAGTTTAAGTCGTTATCGTGAGATTGGAAAAGATGAAATCAAAATTACTTTAAAATGGGATAAGGTTGCTAAAAGGATAGATGAACTTATTCAGCTTGACAGATATCTTAATAAAAAAGAAAAAGAATATTATCCAACATTCTTGCAAAATCAACTTCAACATCAACTCGAATATGAAAGGAAAAGTATTAATCAAAGTCTTATCCCTGAATCTTCTGATGATTTACAGAATGAAAATATTCCAAAAGAGTATCAATGGAACTTGGGAGACAGCGTATATGTTGGAGCAACAGAATACAAAATTATTGAAAGTGGTAATGAAATAACTTTACAGGATGAAAGCTTCCCATTGTTTTTAGAATATTATTCTAAAGATGATTTTCTCAAATTGTTAAAAGAAAAACCATTAAATGACCATTTGTTAAAAACAATAACACAGGAAGTTCAAGATATAAACATTGATAGTTCAAACCATACAATCATTAAGAGGTACATTCCTGACCTTGAAGATCAAATCAAACGTTCTATGATCTATCCTGCATTACGTGATAGTGATACAACAGATGAAGAGGCAGAAGATTATATTCGAGAAGAATTGATTTCTATTATGTCTTCTTATGAAACGAAGGATCCTGATTTTTATAACAGATATCTTAATGATGATGAGTTTAGAAATTCGCTTGTTGATTATTTGATTGATAGAACTTATGAAGATTATTCAATATCTAATGATATTTTCAATAAGGAAAATGAAGAAAATAGTCAGTTGTTTGAAAAAATGAAAAAAATAGTACCACGTATTATGAATGAGGTCTCTGGTTTTTGTAACATGATAACTGCAAGTGACAATGATGATCCTTTGATGATTTTATATGATCATGATGAAAAAACAATAGACATGTTCCACTATTATGAGGTAAATGGTATAGAAGTAAGTGAGCCTTATATGACCTTTAAAGTTGATTTTTCAAAAGAACTGTTAGAGCCGATTTCATATAAAAATGACTCAATTGATATTGAAATTTCTTCTGATACTCAAAATAAAGACGCTTTATCAATCAAAGATGATTTAGAAAATTACGCAAATCAATGGCTTGATAAACTTTTAGAAAAAAATTATATAGTTGAATCCGAGCAGGTATTTAAGGATAGCATTAACAAAAGAGAAATTTATCATATAGATTATGATGGCTCTTTTATTGTTTATACTGACATGCCTTATTCTTTAGTAAAGAAGTTCGCAGATAATTATAATTATACTGTTTCAGATAAGATCCGAAAAGAAGATGTTTCAATTGATCCTGTTCAATCTGAAAAGATAAATTATCAAATCATGGATAAAGATTTAGGTAAAAGAACTCCAAAAGAAAGATACAACGATAATGTAGCAGCTATCAGACAGCTTTTTTCTTTAGAAAAACAAGGAAGAAACGCAACAAAGGATGAACAGGATATTTTGTCTCGTTATGTTGGCTGGGGAGGATTAGCAGATGCTTTTGATGAAAGTAAATCGAACTGGGCAAATGAATATCTTGAACTCAAATCATTGATGAGTGAGGAAGAATATAAAAGTGCAAGAGAGACAACATTGACTTCTTTTTATACGTCACCTGTTGTTATCGAAAGTATCTATAAGGCATTGAACAATTTAGGATTCAGACATGGTAATATTTTAGAACCATCATGTGGTATTGGTAATTTCTTTGGTATGCTTCCAGATGAAATGAAGGATTCAAAGATGTATGGTGTGGAGTTGGATTCAATCAGTGGTCGTATTGCAAAACAGCTTTATCAAAATTCAAATATTGCAATAGAATGTTATGAGGAAACTAAGTTGCCAGATAGTTTTTTCGATGTAGCTGTTGGAAATGTGCCATTTGGAAACTTTAAGGTCGTAGATAAAAAATATGATAGGTTGAATTTCAATATCCACGATTACTTTTTTGCAAAAACAATCGATAAGGTAAGACCAAATGGGATCATTGCTTTTGTGACATCACGCTATACAATGGATAAAAGAAACAGTAATGTAAGAAGATATATCAATGAAAGATGTGAACTTTTAGGTGCCATTCGTTTACCTAATGATGCTTTTGGTGATACAAAAGCGGTCAGTGATATTCTATTTCTTCAAAAAAGAGAGCGTCCTGTTTTAAAAGATGATGATTGGGTTTCAACAGGAATAACAGAAGAAGGATATGTCATCAATCAATATTATATTGATCACCCTGAAATGATCTTAGGAACAATTGAAAAAACACATGCAATGTATGGCAGAGAGGATATAACGGTCGTAGGATATGATGAACCTCTCAATGAATCATTGGAAAAAGCTATCTATAATATCAAAGGTCACATAGATGAAGTTGATATTGTGGAAGAAAATGAAAATGAGATTGAAAGTATACCTGCTGATCCACAGGTAAGAAATTATTCTTATACTGTTATAGGCGATAAGGTCTATTATAGAGAAAATTCTTTAATGAATAAAGTTGATGTTGGTGATACAACATTTAAAAGAATAAAAGGCATGATTAGAATACGTGATACTGTCAGAGATTTGATAACCTATCAAAGTGAAGATTATCCAGAGGAAATGATTGCTAAAAAACAAAGAGAATTGAATGATTACTATGATGTTTTTACTCAAGCATATGGTTTGCTCAACAGTCGAGGTAATACCATTGCATTTAGAGAAGACAGTTCGTTCTATCTTTTATGTTCTTTAGAAAATTTAAACGAAGATGGAACTTTAAAATCTAAAGCAGCCATGTTTACTCAAAGAACGATTCGTAAAAAGAAAGAGTTTAACAATGTTGCTACAGCTAATGAGGCATTGATGGTGTCTTTAAGTGAAAAAGCAAAAGTCGACATTAATTATATGAGTGAATTGACGGGCATAAGTAATGAAAAAATCAAAGAAGATTTAGATGGTATCATATTTAAAGTCCCTAGTGTTTTAAATGAAGAACAGGAAGAATATGTAACAGCTGATGAATACCTTAGTGGAAATATCAGAGAAAAATTAGAAGTAGCCAAAATGTCAGCAGCAATTGATCCAAAGTATCAAAAGAATGTGGATGCTTTAGAAAAGGCAATGCCTAAAGAACTTACAGCCAGTGAAATTGAGGTCAGACTTGGGGCAACTTGGATTCCAGTAGAAATCTATCAGCAGTTTCTTTATGAATTACTTGATACACCTAGCTGGGTAAGAAACTATACGAAGCTTTCTTATTCTTCTTATAATGCTAATTGGAATATCAGTGCAAAGAATATGGATAAAGAAAGCGTAAAAGCTGATAAGACTTATGGAACTTCAAGAGCAAACGCATATAGATTGATGGAAGATTGTCTTAATTTGAAACAGACAAAAATATTTGATTATGAATATGATGATGACGGTAATAAACAAGCAATTCTTAATAAAAAGGAAACGATGATTGCCCAACAAAAACAGGATACAATCAAAGAAAGTTTTAATAATTGGATTTGGAAAGATCCTCAAAGACGTGAAGAATTAACACAGATTTACAATCGATTATTCAATAGCATAAGACCCCGTGAATATAATGGTGATCATTTAGAGTTTCCAGGAATGAATCCTGAAATTACTTTACGAAAACATCAAAAAGACGCCATAGCACATATTCTTTATGGTCAAAATGTTCTTCTTGCTCACGTAGTGGGGGCAGGGAAGACTTTTGAAATGACGGCAGCATGTATGGAATTAAAAAGATTAGGTTTAGCACAAAAGCCAATGTTTGTTGTTCCCAACCATTTAGTTGAGCAATGGGGAGCAGAATTTTTGCAACTCTATCCAAGTGCCAACATTCTAGTTGCAACAAAAAGAGATTTTGAAAAGAAAAATAGAAAAAAACTGTTTTCTAAAATGGCAACTGGTGAATATGATGCTATTATCATAGGACACTCACAATTTGAAAAAATACCCATGTCAATCGAAAGACAGAAGATGAATATTGAAAATGAAATTGAAGAAATTACAAATGGAATAAGTTCTTTAAAAGCAAACAATGGAGAAAGATTTACAATCAAACAGTTAGAAAGAACCAAGAAAGGGTTAAAAGCAAAACTCGAAAAACTGAATAAGAATGATAGAAAAGACGATCTAATTACTTTTGAAGAAATAGGAGTGGATCGTCTTTTTGTTGATGAAGCACATTTTTATAAAAATCTTTTTCTATTTACAAAGATGAATAATGTATCAGGACTTTCTACAACAGATGCACAAAAATCTTCAGATCTTTATTTGAAGTGTAGGTACTTGGATGAAATTACAGGAGGAAAAGGGGTTGTTTTCGCAACAGGAACACCTATTTCCAACTCGATGACGGAAATGTATACGATGCAGCGTTATTTGCAGTATTCTACTCTAGTTAAGCATAATCTTCAGCATTTTGATTGTTGGGCTTCTACTTTTGGAGAAACAAGCACGAGTATCGAACTTGCCCCTGAGGGTTCTGGATACAGGATGAAGACTCGTTTTTCTAAATTCTTTAATCTTCCTGAATTGATTAATATGTTCAAGGAAGTAGCAGATATTAAGACTGCTGATATGTTGAATCTTCCTGTTCCCAATGCTCATTACCAAAATGTGGCAGTTAAACCTTCTGATATTCAAAAAGAACTTGTTGAAAGCTTAGGTGAACGTGCTCAAAAAATTAGAGATGGAGCAGTTGATCCTCATGAGGATAATATGCTTAAAATTACGAACGATGGAAGAAAATTGGCACTTGATCAAAGGCTTATCAATGAACTTTTACCAGAAAATAAAAATAGCAAGGTCAATGCCTGTATTAAAAATATATTGAAGATATATCATGAAACAGTGGAAGAAAAAAGTACACAGCTTGTCTTTTGTGATATGTCTACTCCTCGTAATGATGCATTCAATGTCTACGATGAAATTAGAAATAAACTATTAGAAGAAGGAATTCCTGAAAGTGAAATTGCATATATCCATAACGCAAAAACAGATGCTAAAAAGAAAGAACTCTTTTCTAAGGTTCGAGAAGGTAAAGTGAGAATTCTGATAGGTTCGACAGGTAAAATGGGAGCTGGAACAAATGTACAAGAACGCTTGATAGCAATACATGATCTGGATTGCCCTTGGCGACCTTCGGACTTGGAGCAACGTGCAGGAAGAATCGTAAGACAAGGAAATAGAAATAAGGATGTTTATATTTATCGTTATGTGACGGAAGGCACATTTGATGCTTATCTATATCAGTTGGTTGAAAATAAACAAAAATTCATAGGGCAAATTATGACAAGTAAATCTCCTGTAAGAAGTGCAGAAGATATAGATGAAGCTTCACTTTCTTATGCAGAGATAAAGGCACTAGCGAGTGGAAATCCTAAAGTGAAAGAAAAGATGGAGCTTGATACAAAAGTATCCAAATTAAAGCTTGCCAAAGCAAACTATCTGTCTCAAAAATATGATTTAGAAGATAGAATTATTAAATATTATCCACAAAAGATAAAGTCTATTAGGACAAGGATTGAAGGATTAGAAAATGATATAAAAGATTTGAAACCTCAAAAAGAGTTTCAGAAAATAAAAATCAAGGATATGTTGATAGTAGATAAAAAACAAGCAGGAAATGCAATACTTCTTGCCTGTAAGGAATATGATGGTCAGGATAAAAAATACATTGGGGAGTATAGAGGATTTGATTTGTACATTCAGTTCAACAGTTTAAGTCAATATTACATCATGTCTTTAAAGAAAGAACTTTATTATCCTGTTGAATTAGGAAATGATGTTTATGGGAATCTTACAAGAATTGATAATGCTATTGAAAATATTCCAAAAAGTTTAAAAGTGGAAAAGGAACTTCTTCAAAATACATTGCAACAGTTGCATAATGCTGAACTTGAAGTAGAAAAGCCATTTGAAAAAGAAGATGAATTGAATAATGCCTTAAAGAAACTGTCCAAAATCAATAAAGAACTTGATTTAGATAAGAAAGAAAATATTCCAGATACTTCTGTTCAAAAAAACGATACAGGTGTTGGTCATAAATCAAAAGTAAATAGGATGCGATAAGTATGTCAAATAAGTTTTACACAGATGAGGAGGCACAAGAACTACAAAAGTTGGATGTGTTTACTTATCTGTATAATTATGAACCAAGTGAGCTTGTTAAATCTGGAAAAAAAGAATACCGAACGGCAACGCATTCCTCTTTGGTTATCTCTAATGGTAAGTGGATATGGTTTTCTCAAGGAAAAGGTGGAGTAAGTGCAATCAGTTATTTAATGGATGTTAAAGGTATGAACTATTATGAGGCTGTAAAATATGTTGATAAATGTATAAGAGATAGTCCTCCTGTTTATCATGTAAACAAATGTTCAAAAACGAACGATGATATTTTGAAATTGCCACCCGTTTCAAAAGATAATAAAAAAATGATGTACTATCTAAAAAATAAAAGAAAAATTGATAAAGAAGTTATTCAATTTTATTATCAAAAGGGAATGATCTATGAATGCAGTTATGATCACTCTGTTGTCTTTGTAGGATATGATGAAAAAGGAATAGAACGTTATGCTTCAAAAAGAGCAACAGATGGTGATTGGAAGATAGACGTATTTAACAGTAATAAAGAATATAGTTTTCAATTGGTAAATAAAGAAAGTGATGTTTTAAATATCTTTGAAAGCGCAATTGACCTTATGTCTTTTCAAACTTTAGAGAAGTTGCATAAAAGAAATTGGAAGAAGAACAATTATCTTTCTTTATCAGGAGTAACAGCAATAGGTAATTCTATTGAGGAAAGTGAATTACCTATTGCCTTAGGTAAATTTTTAGAAATCAATCCTCAAATTAAAGTTTTAAATCTATATTTGGATAATGATAAGGCAGGAAAAAACAGTATTGCAAAGATCAATTATCTTTTAGGTAAAAGTTATCAAATCTATGATAAAGGACCTAAAAAAATGAAAGATGTCAATGAAGTTCTGATAAGAAAATTTAAGAAAAAAGAAGAATATAGTAGATAGGAAGGTCATGGATCAAATTCGTGACCTTTTATTATACAAGGAGAAAATGATGAAAGAATATGTTGTTGAAATTACAGAAGTATTACAGCATCAAGAAACAGTAAAAGCTCATTCTAAAAATGAGGCAATAAATGCTGTAAGAGAAAAGTATAAAAATGAAGATGTAATACTTAATGATGAAAATATAACGGATTTAAGATTTGATGTTCTTGAGGTCAAGAAAAAACTTTTTGACAGGGAAAGATAGTTTTCCAGCAGGATAATAAATTCATTAAATAGAAGTATTATCCTGTTGATGACTTTTGTAGCAAGCAAGGACTTTTGTACCCAAAGTCAGCTTGTTAGGGACAATCCCTAATACCCTGCAGGAAATGGAGTAGATAAAATTGAACAAGATCAAAAGAAATAAAGAGATAAAAGTAAGATTATCTTTGATTGAATTGGAAAATTTAAATGAGTGTGTTAAGAAAACAGGACTGTCAAGAGAAGAATATATTCGTACATTGATAAGTGGATATGTTCCAGCACCAAAGATCAGTGATGACGTCAAAGAAATTATCAAGCAGTTGAGAATGATAGGTAATAACTTAAATCAGATTGCAGTTATTGGTTATAAAACTGGAACAATTGATATTTTAAAATATAAGAGAAACTGTTCAGAACTTGAAAAAAATGTTCAATTAATATTAAGCAATGTTACTGAACCTACAAGGATGGAAAAGTAAAATGGCTACAACAAGTATATGGGCAGTTAAGGATAATTTGAACAGGGTTTTAAATTATGCTTCCAATCCTCTTAAGACAAAAGAAACGGATAGTGGTTATGAATATGAAGGACTTGAGAATGTTATTGATTATGCTGTCAATGATGATAAAACTGAAAGACAACTTTATGTCAGTGGTTTAAATTGTCATCCCTCAACTGTTCTTCAGCAAATGGAACAGACAAAAAGGAATGCACACAAGGAGGATGGTGTTTTAGCATTTCATGCGTATCAGTCTTTTTTACCAGGGGAGGTTACAGCTGAAACAGCACATCAAATTGGATTAGAACTTGCCCATCAGATGTGGGGAGATGATTTTGAGGTATTGGTTTGCACACATACAGATAAGAAACATTTTCATAATCACTTTGTTATAAATTCTGTTTCATGGACAACGTACAAAAGATTTTTAAACAAACACGCTGACTATGACAGAATGAGAAGATTGTCGGATGCACTTTGTGAAAAGTATAGACTTAATGTAATCACAGATCCTAAAAAGGGAGTGCACTATTCTGAATGGCAGGCTAAAAAACAGAAAAAGCCTACACGAAGAACGCTTATAGAAGATGATCTTGAACGTGCTATTGCATCATCAAGAACATTCACACAGTTTTTACAATATCTTAAGTCTATTGGATATGATGTGAAAACAAATGTAAAACATATTGCAGTCAAACCACCCGGAGCACCTCGTTTTTTTAGACTTTATAAAGTAAGAGATGATGGAACATACAGCGAAGAAAATATCAAGAAAAGAATCATTGAACAGGATCTGTATTTTGAAAAAAGAACACGAATCAAAAGTAAATATCAATATCATGGAAATATCAAAAAGGCAAAAAAGATAAAAGGAATAAAGGCATTGTATTTCCATTATATGTATCGAATGGGAATTATCCCTAAAAATGTACCTTCTAGAAGTAAGGTACATTTTATTTTTAAGGAGGATCTTAGATATATGGACAGGATTACTGAAGAAACAACTTTTCTGTGCAAAAAGAAAATCAATACGATCGAGGATTTGGAAAATTATGAAAGTGAAATAAGCAACAAAATTGAAAAGTTAGTCAAGGAAAGAAGATGTCTTTATAACAAGGTCAAAAGATGCCGAAATCTTGAAAGAAAAGAAATGATTCAAAAAGATATCGAAACAATTTCAAAAGAAATAAAGGATTATCGAAAGGAGGTGAAATTATGTGAAGGTATCAAACAACGTTCCTTAAAGATTAAAGATAAATTGCAAATAGTTAAGGAACAAGAAAATAAAGTACAAGAAAGAAGTTCAAAAGAACGAAAAAGAAATTATTAAGGAAGGAGGAACTTTATGAATGCTGGCGGAGAAACAGCCGATCAAGCAGTGAGGATGACACTTCAGGGAATAGAAATGGCAGCTAATGTAGCTTTAAAGGCAGGTGGAATGGCTTCTAAATCTTTAGCAGTAACGCTTTATGCAATTTTAACAGATAAGAAAAAGGTTAAAGGAAAAACAAGACTAGCTAATATGTTGAAATCTGGAAAGGAACTTAAAGTGTTTGCTGTACATCATTCAGATTTGAAAAAGTTTTGTGAAGAAGCAAAACGTTATGGTGTTCTTTATTCTGTATTAAAAGAAAGAAATAATACGGATGGAATATGCGACATTATGGTACGAGCTGAAGATGCTGCAAAAATCAGCAGGATCGTAGATAAATATGAACTTGCAACTATTGATACTGAAGCAATGAGAAAAGCAGCACTTGCAAAACAGCCTGATGAATTCAAAGATGTCAAACCATTAACTGAAAAAGAACATGATGAGTTGGTATCTTCTTTATTGGACTCAATGAAAGAAGAACAAAACCCGTCTATGGCTCGAACGAAAACGAGAGGCGAAAATCAGTTCGAGCATATCTCAATGGAGGAAGGTATCAATAAAAGACCATCAGTAAAAAAAGAACTAGATGAGATAAAAAATAGAAATAAAAAGGCTAAACCTAAACAAACAGTTAGACAAAGAAATAGGGTACGTCATAAACAGCCTCAACGTAAGAAAAAGATAAAAAGAAAGGTAAGATAAAATATGAGTGATATATATAATTTATTAAACAATGCAACTAATGAGAAAATTGAAGAAAAACCTAGAATTCCTCCAGAGGAATATGCCAAACAAAAACAACAAAAAAGACAGAATCTTTATGATATGGCTGAGAAGCAAACACATGAAGTTGTTTCTTCTCCACAAAATTATCTGAACTATTTAGAAATGCAATCAAAATTTGGTTATACTGTTACCAATACACTCTTGGTCATGGCACAATGTCCACAGGCAACACTGTTAAAAGATAATAATCGTTGGGTAGAAGAAAAAAAGTATGTAAAAAAAGGAGTAAAAGGAATTGGAATATTAGAACCTAAAGGCGAATATCAAGGAAATGATGGAGTGATAAGAACCAACTATGATGTTAAATATGTTTTTGATATTTCTCAATTAAACAGACCATACAGAATGAAAAAACAAAATTTGTCTGTTAGAGAAATCATCAGCGGTTTAGTTTATCAATCACCTGTTAAAATGCAGATGGTTGACAATACTGAAAAGGGTTCGCTAGTACAATACTCTCCGGATAATCAAACGATCTATTATGCAGACGGGATGAGTCCGACAGATTTAATGGAGGGTTTAGCAAGAGAATATTGCTATGTAGAATTTGAAAGCCAATATGGAAATGTTGACAGAACAGAGGATGCCTTTATGGTAAAAAGTGCTGCCTATATTCTTTGTAAAAAATTGAACATTCCAGTTTCAAACGTTGATTTCGCAAATGAAGTAAAAAATTATTTTGAAGGAATGGATTCTCGAGATACCAAAGAAGAATTAAGCAATATTAAAAGTATTGCAGATGAAGTGAGCAATCGAGCTGAAAGAGGAATCTATAGATTGCAACAAGAAAGAGATAGTGCAAGCAGAGGAGAAGAACGTTAATGGGGTTATTTAAGAATAAAGAACCAACGGTTTTGATTAGAGTAACGGACTTTGAAAGAAGAATAATTATTACTGCTTTAAGAAATTTAAGAGACAAGCAAATAAAAGAAAATAAGGATTATGATTATATTGAATCGATTATGGACAAGGCAGCAATAGCTGACATATCCAAATCAAAAAAATCATATGAGGAAAGATAAACAGGTTGAACTTGTTTTTTATTTTGTAGGAGCAGTATTTATAGCGTGGCTTTCAGTTCTTGTTGCTCCTTGCATCCATGAGGGACTATTTGATGCAATCATTTACTTAAATGAAGCAATGAATAGCCCTTTTTCTTTTGAATTATGTCAGGATACTCTTAAATGTATCTTGATATCTGAATCAATCTATTCTTTTTCATACTTGGCTTATTACTATAACAGGAAGAATTACAGAAGAAATGAGGAGTATGGTTCGGCAAAATGGGCGAATAATAAAGCTGTCAATAAAAAATATGCTGAAAAGGAATACCATTCCAATAAGATACTTTCACAGAATGTTTGTATTGGTCTGGATGGCAGACGACATAGAAGAAACCTAAATACTTTGGTTATTGGTGGAAGTGGAGCAGGGAAAACTCGCTTTTTTGGTAAGCCTAATTTGATGCAATGCAATACATCTTTTGTGGTTCTTGATCCAAAAGGTGAACAACTCAGAGATGTAGGAAATCTTTTAGAAAAAGAAGGATATGTTATCAAAGTTGTTGATCTTATCAATATGAACAGATCACATTGTTATAATCCGTTTCGCTATATCAAGGACGATAAGGATGTTTTAAAGCTTATAACCAATCTTATAAGAAATACTACACCTAAAGGTAGTCAGACAAATGATCCCTTTTGGGAAAAATCGGAAACGGCTTTATTAGAAGCTCTTTGTCTTTACCTTTTACATGAAGCACCAGAAGAAGAACAAAATTTCACGATGGTCATGGAAATGATTGCAGCTGCTGAAGTAAAAGAAGATGATGAAGAATATCAAAGTCCGCTAGATGAATTGTTTGAAAGATTGGAAATAAGAAATCCAAATTCATTAGCTCTCAAGCAATATAAGATTTATAAACAGGCGGCAGGGAAAACTGCTAAATCGATTCTTATTTCTGTAGGTGTGCGTTTATCAGCTTTTAACTTGGAAAGTATTGCTAGTTTAACTGCAACAGATGAGTTGGAACTTGATTTGGTGGGAGAAAGAAAAACAGCAATATTTGCAGTTATTCCAGACAATGATTCAACATTTAATTTTCTTATCGGTATGCTTTATACGCAGCTTTTCCAAATGTTGTATTATCAAGCGGATATTGTTCACGGTGGTGCTTTACCAGTGCCCGTACATTTTCTTATGGATGAATTTGCGAATGTGGCTTTACCAGATGAATTTGATAAATTGCTTTCTACAATGAGATCACGACTTATTTTTGTTTCAATTATTATACAAAATCTTGCTCAAATCAAAGGACTTTATAAAGATAGTTGGGAAAGTATCGTAGGGAATTGTGATACATTATACTACCTTGGTGGAAATGAACAGAGTACACACAAATTTATGTCAGAATATTTGGGAAAAGAGACACTTGATACAAATACTTACGGTAAATCAAGTGGGAGGTCAGGAAATTATTCAACAAACTATCAACAGGCTGGAAGAGAATTACTTACACCAGATGAGGTTAGATTGTTAGATAATGATTATGGATTGCTTTTTATTAGAGGAGAAAGACCTGTATTTGATAAGAAGTATGATATTTTAAAACATCCAAGAATAAATGAAACTACGGATGGAAATGCAAAACCATATCTACATGGTAAAATCAAATATTCAATTGATGACTGGCAAAATATTTTATTGAGCGATAGAGAGTATGAATTATTAAGTGATGAAGATATGGACAACTACTTTAAACAATTAAATAGTAAATAGGAAAACAGCTTTAGAAATAGAGCTGTTTTTATTTTGGAGGGAGAAAAACAAATGAGAAAATATTTAAAAAAATATAAAAAGACAATGAAGATATTTTTTGTTTATGCACTCAATATCTTTTTAATGAATTTCAAGGTAATTCAAGTCTATGCAGATGGAGATCCATTAACAGTTGTTAATAATCTCTCAACTTTTGTTTTTAGTTTAATTAGAGCTATTGGAATGATCATTTTAGGGTTTGGAATTGTACAGTTAGGATTGAGTTTAAAAAGTCATGATCCATCACAAAGAGCAAATGGATTTTTAACTGTAGCAGGTGGTATCGTCATTACCTTTGCAAAAGAAATTTTAAATACAATTACAGGATAGTGATTTTAAATGGGTAAGGCAGGTGATAGATATTGGGTAGTATTATTGATAACTTAACAAACGCAATCAATACATGGAATGAGAAACTCGCAGAAATATGGTTGTTACTAACACAGACACCTCAAAGCTTTAAAGGTGGAAATATTTGGAATGTGATTGTGAAGATACATGGAGGTTTGCAAGCCATTGGACTTGCACTTCTTGTTCTTTTCTTTGCAGTAGGAATGGTAAAGACATGCAGTAATCTAAACGAGATAAAGCGACCCGAGCAGGCAATTCGTTTGTTTTTAAGGTTTGCAATTGCAAGAGGGCTAGTTGTTTATGGAATGGAATTGATGACAAAATTATTTGAGATTGTGCAAGGTATAACCTCTCAAATTACGACAACAGTAGGTGTTGGAACAGCAACATCTACTACTATTCCTCAAGAAATCATAGATGCAGTAGAGGAATGTGGTTTTTTGGAAAGCATACCTGTTTGGGCGGTAACACTTTTAGGTGGTATTTTCATTACGATTTTGTCCTTTGTCCTCATACTTACTGTTTATGGTCGTTTCTTTAAATTGTATATGTATACGGCTATTTCTCCTGTGCCACTTTCTACTGCTGCAGGAGAAAGTACACAGTCAGTAGCGATAACCTTTATTAAGTCTTATGTGGGTGTATGTCTAGAAGGAGCAATTATAGTTTTAGCCTGTATTATTTTTTCACAATTTGCAGGATCACCACCGGTTGTAGATAGTGAAGTGAGTGCAATTTCCATGTTGTGGAGCTATATAGGAGAACTTATTTTCAATATGCTGATTTTAGTTGGTACGGTAAAAATGTCAGATCGAATAGTTAAAGAAATGATGGGATTGTAATACTTTAATCTAAAATATTGAATATATAGTATTATAAGGGTATAATATTACTAGAATATTACTATATTGGAGGTGCTTATTATGAATATTCGTCCATCTGCAGCAATTAGACAAAATTATAATGAAATTGCAGACCTTTGTAGGACAAGTCAAGAACCTGTATATCTCACAAGAAACGGTGAAGGTGATTTAGTTGTTATGGATATGGAGACATTTAGTCGTAGGGAAAAAATGTTAGATTTACGTGAACAACTTCTTTCTGTAGAAGAAGATAGAATGGCAGGAAATAAAGGTTATACAATTGATGAATTAGATAAATACCTTGATGATATTATTTCAGGAGTATAGAAAATGGAATATGAGAAATATAAAGTAATTATTTCAGAAAAGGCAAAAAATATGCTTGCATCAAATATTGCTTTTATTGCTAAGGCAAGTGCTGATGCAGCAACAAAACAAAAAAAAGCGGTTATTGATGGTATACGATCATTAGAGCAAATGCCCAAACGCTATCCTTTTTTTAACGAAGAATATATACCACCAAACAAATATAGAAAAATGTTTATAAAAAAATGGTATTTGATTTTATATCAAATTCAAGAAGATGTTGTATACGTTGATTATATACTTGATTATAGAAAAGATTATCAATGGTTAGATAAGTAAAGAGTTAATGGCAAGAGAAATTTCCTCTTGCTTTTTATTTGTGAAAAAAGAGGAAGGAGTAATATGGAAGTAAAAATTAATAAAGAGATAAGAGAATATACAGAAGGCATTTTCTTAGGATTATCCCTAAGACAATGCTTTTTTTCTTTTTTAGCGTGTGTAATGGCAGTTATATTTTATTTTTTATTCATTGATCATTTAGGAATGGAGATAACAAGTTGGTTGTGTATGATTTCAGCTGCACCATTTGCAGCACTTGGATTCATTAGATTTCAAGGAATGAATGCTGAACAGATTGTTATATGTGCGATACGCTCACTATTGATTAAACAACATAATTTGATATTTAAACCACAAAATTTATATTACGAATATTTAAAAGAATTTTTAGAAATTAAAAGAAAGGAGTCTATTGATCCATATGATAAAAAGCTACGAAAGATTGAAAAAGCAAAACAAAGAAAAAATAAGTGTTCCCAAAAGTGCACAGGATCTAATTGATATTGATACCATCTATAAAGATGGTATTTTTTGTTCTAAGAACAAATATTCTAAAACATATAGGTTTAAGGATATTAATTATTCAATTGCTTCAAAAGATGAAAAGGTTGGATTGTTTTTAAATTATAGTGAATTGCTTAATTCATTAGACAGTTCAACAATGACAAAGATTACAATCAATAATAGAAAAATTAATATAAAAGAGTTCAAAGAAAAGATTTTAATTCCATTAAGAAATGATCATCTTGATAAATATCGAAAAGAATATAATGATATGTTATTAGAAAAAGTATCTGGAGCAGATGGAATTACTCAAGAAAAGTATATAACAATAACTGCCTTTAAAAAGAATGTAGAAGAAGCAAGAAATTTCTTTTCAAGGGTAACTGTAGAATTATCATCTCATTTTTCTAAATTGGGTTCTCAATTAGAAGAACTTGATGCTATTGAAAGATTGAAAATCCTTCATGATTTTTATAGAAATGGACATGAAGAACAGTTTTCATTTGATATGGATGCTTCAATGAGAAAGGGACATCATTTTAAAGATGCTATCTGTCCACAAATGCCAAAATTTCATGATAAATATTTTCAATTAGGAGATAAGTATGGAAGAGTTATGTATTTAAGTGAGTATGCAAGATATGTAAAAGACAGTTTTATTTCAGAACTTTGTTCACTAAATAAAAATCTTATGTATTCAATGGATATTATTACAGTTCCAACAGATGAGGCAGTAAAAGAAGTTGAAAGAAAATGGCTAGGTGTTGAAACTAATATTACAAATTGGCAAAGAAGACAGAACGCTAATAACAATTTCAGTGCCGTAATTCCTTATGATATGGAACTTCAAAGAAAAGAGAGCAAAGAATTTTTAGATGATTTAACAGTAAGGGATCAACGTATGATGTTGGGATGTATGACAATTGTTCATTTAGCTGATAGTCTAGAAGAACTTGATAACGATACAGAAGCACTTATGGCGATTGCAAGAAAGTATATGTGTGAATTGGATATATTGTTTTTTGCAAGCAGACAGCTAGATGGTTTATCAAGTGTTTTACCAATTGGAACAAATAAACTAAATATTGTAAGAACATTGCTTACAGAAAGCATGGCTGTCTTTATCCCGTTTAGAGCACAGGAAGTTGTTGATGATGGAGGAATCTGGTTTGGACAAAATGCTATTACAAATAATTTAATTATGTGCAATAAAGAAAAATTGATGAATCCTAATGCCTTTCAGTTAGGAGTACCTGGCTCTGGAAAATCCTTTTTGACAAAGGAACAAATCGTATTTTTAGCTTTGGCAACTCAAGATGATATTATTATCTGTGATCCAGAAGCAGAGTATTCACTTTTAGTTAAAGAGTTGGGAGGAGAAGTTATAACGATTGCAGCAGGAAGTGAAAATCATATTAATGCTTTGGATATGCTGGAAGGCTATGGTGACAGTGGTAATCCAGTTGGAGATAAGTCACAATTTATCATGTCTTTATTTGAACAGTTGGATAGAGATGGAATTAAACCAGTAGACAGGTCGATCATTGATAGATGTGTAACTTTGGTATTTCAGGATTATTATCGAACAAGGAAAATGCCTACACTTGTTACGTTGAGAGAGAAACTGTTAGAACAACCTGAAATAGAAGCAAGAAGTTTAGCATTGAAACTTGAATTGTTTACGGACGGCTCATTAGATGCATTTGCACATCAAACAAATGTAAATACTTCAAGTAGAATTGTATCGTATGATATTTTTAAGCTTGGAAAACAGTTAAAGACAATGGGACTATTAGTAATCACAGACGCAATGATTAACCGTGTTAATGAAAATTGGCGAAAAGGTAAAAGGACACATATCATTCTTGATGAATTTCATGTGGTTTTTGAAAATGAAGAGAGTGCTTCTTTCTTTAACTCGGCATGGAGACAATTTAGAAAAAGAGATGGATATCCTATTGGAATCACACAGAATGTTGAATATCTGTTAGATAGTGTTCAGGCAAGTACGATGCTTTCTAACAGTGAATTTGTTGTTATGTTAAATCAGTCATATCAAGATAGAGAAAAGCTTGCGAAATTACTGAATATTTCTGATGAACAGTTAAGTTATATAACTAATGCACAATCAGGGTGTGGATTAATTAAGTATGGTGGAAACATTGTACCTTTTATAAATAGATTTCCAAAGAATACATTGTTATATAAATTGATGTCAACAAAACCATCAGAAAAAAATAAATAATATTAAATATAAGCGAAATGATATGGATACATATCTTTTCGCTTTTCATGAAGGGAGAAACCATTATGGATAAACAATTACCAGCAATATACAGTGATCCTTATATTAGTGAATATTTTAAAATACTTTATAAGGAACATAAAGAGAATAAAATAAATGAAACTAAAGAATTACTGGATTATATTTCAAATATGGAAAAAAAAATAGATTATATGACAAGTGAAGTCTTAGAATTAAAGAATACAATAGAACAATTACAAAATCCAACTATTCGAGAAACTATGAAAAGTATAACTGAAGATATAAAAAAGACAGTAGATAATGGAAAGAAACAATTAAGTGATATAAAATCAAATATTTTATCTTCAGTAAAAGAATGTGTGAATCAGTTTAAACAACATGGTAAACAGGCAATTATCAAAACGATTGAGATTTCACCTTTTAAAGTGGCTCTTGGAAAATTCCATAGGTCACTTTTTAAATGTGTTAATAAAACACATCTACTTATAAATAAATGTGATGCTGTTACTAACGAATTAAGAAATACAAAGATGAATTTTAAAAATATCGGAGCAATTATTATGGGGAAGCCACCAGTTAATAAAAGACCAGAAGTGAATAAAATGAATTTTATTCAAAGAACATCACGTTCAATGCTGTCTAATTTAGAAAAAATGATTGTAAAAACTTCAAAGATGATTCATCGAGTGGATAATATAGATAAAAAGTCTGTAAAAAGTGAAATAAAATATTTAGAAAGCAAGACGGTAGAAAAATCAATAAAAAATAAAATGAAAGAAAAAATAAGATAGTGAGGGGAATATAATGAAGTATTTTAACAATGAACATAAAAAAGCATATCATTTAGCTATAGAAAAAAGTGGAATTAATGATGTTTATCATCAATCGCTATTTTATACATTAACTATTGATAAAGATTGCAGAGAGCATATTAATGATCTTTATGATTTTAATAGAAACAGTATTAAACTGTCAGGACTAGATAAATCATGGCATACTTCAGGGTCAATTAATACAGCGCTGATGGGTTTCAATTTGTTCAATGGTTATGTAGATGAAAAAAATGTAAAAGTTTCAACACCTTATGAACTGTTTTCATGTGAATACAGTTCTTTTTTTATGGAGTCAATAAAATTAAGATATCCTGAATATTATAAATCTAGAAAAGATAAGAGTTTTGATAACTGTTTATGATAAAGAATATTAAGACAAAAGAAACAATTAAGGATATTAAGACTCTTGATAAGAAAAAGATGCTAGATTCTTTTAATAAAAAGCAAAGTATCAATACAAAAAATAATGTACAGGATGAAAAGGAAAATAAGGAGTCAAATTATGCAATAAATAAAATCAAAGATACAAGTAAAAAAACACTTGTTAGTACTAGAATAAAAATAAAGAAATATCGAAACCAAAAAAGAAAAAATGAAAAGCTTATAAAGGAAAACAATACAAAAAAGGGTAATATCAAATTAAAAAACATAAAATTATCAACAGCTAAAAATAAAATTAATCCTAGAACAAGTGGTAATTTATCGAACACAATTAATCAAACTTTGTCGAATCAGACAATAAGTCAATCAAGAATGTTGAACAAATATAGAAAATCATTAAATAAGTTCAATGGAACAACCACGATGAAATATTCAGGTAATAAAATTATACATTTTATAAAAAAGCTGATAAGTTTTGTAAAAAAGCCAATAGTAATCATGAATCATTTGATTTCTTATGGAACAGGAATGATTATTCTAATAGTGATTGTTTTATTTATTGGGGTATTTTCTGCTTTGTCAGATGATTCCAGTGTAAATACGTCTGTAGAAGGACTTAGTTCAGAAGTAATAGCTTATACACCAGTAATTGAAAAATATGCGTTGGAAAGTGGGATTGGTGATTATGTTTCTTTGATACAAGCAGTAATGATGCAAGAAAGCGGAGGAAAGGGAAATGATCCTATGCAGTCATCAGAATGTGAATTTAATGAAAAATATCCAAGGGTGCATAATGGAATAACAGATGCTGATTATTCCATTAAGGTAGGAATACAACATTTAGCTAGTTGCTTAAATGATGCGAAAGTAGCTTCAAGTGGAGATACCGAGCATATATCATTAGCCCTTCAAGGGTATAATTATGGAAACGGATATATAAGTTGGGCAAATGAACATTTTGGAGGATATACTAGAGCAAATGCAAAGGTGTTTTCTGATGAAATGAAGGCAAAATTAAAAACAAATGTTTATGGTGATCCTGATTACGTTGCACATGTTTTAAGGTATTATCATATTGGAAATAACAATATAGTAGAAGTTGCAAAGTCACAAGTTGGAACAACAAGTGGAAGTAAATATTGGACATGGTATGGATTCAATAAAAAAGTAAATTGGTGTGCCATTTTTGTATCATGGTGTGCAAATGAAAGTGGAATGTTAGATGATAGTTCAGTACCAAAGTTTTCTCTATGTACAGATGGAGAAAATTGGTATAAGAAAAATAACAGATGGAAAGATAAAACTTATGTGCCAATGACAGGAAATATTATATTTTTTGATTGGCAACAGGATGGTCATACAGATCATGTAGGTATTGTTGAAAAAGTTGAAAATGGAAAAGTATTCACTATAGAAGGTAATAGCAAAAATGAGGTTAGAGAAAAAAGTTATAATTTAAGTAGCAAATCTATTTATGGGTATGGAGTTTAAAAAAATTTTCTGTCACTAATTTATTTATTGTTATATTCTATAATCACTTTTTCATTTGGAAAAAATTGAGATGATTTTTTTGGTAAGATTATATTTTAGAAGTTTTTAAAGTTAATACGTAAAATATTATTTTTCATAGTATTAAGAAATTCATCTCTTAATCGTTGACTATTAAAATTATGCGGGTAATGTGCTCATTATATAACAAAAAGAACAATGTTACAGTTTTGACTATTTCATTGTTCTTTTTTTATTTTTTTCAGAGAATTTTGTTACAGATCCAGTCACTTTATCAATTTTAAGAACTTATTGTAAAACTAAAATTATAATTTGAACTATATTTTTTTGTATTAAAGTCATAACCTTTTACTGTAAGGTAAATGTATAATTTATTATTCTTTTTTTCGTGTTTTCTTGAAACCATTGTGATGCTATATCCATTATTGTTTTTAACTGCATAATTTCCCCATGAATTAAAGGATATTACCTTAGTACTGAGATCTTTATTAATAACAACACATTGTTCAAATTGACCATATTGTCCTACTTTAAAAGTATCTGATCTTCTAACAAACTGCTGATATTCTGCAAAAACTTGGATAGGTATTAATAGAACTAATAAAAAGATAAATAAAGATACATATTTTTTGATTTTAATCACCCCTCCTATAAAATAAATATTAATGAAAACGTTTTCTATCTTAAATATAGCATAAAGAATATTTTTGTCAATAAACACATATATAAAATAGGTAATATTATAAAATAATAAATAAGAATATGACTTGTTAGCATCGTATAATTTTGAAGTCTACTTTTAGTTGTTATGTAAGTAGTCTCTAAATTAAGGTAGAACGATAATTTATTATTTTTTAATTCAAACTATATAAACTAGTAGTACTTGAATTAAAATTATTGTATATGAAAAAAGTATTGTTGGAATACTTGGTTATTTTAATTATAAATTTTCAAATATTTTACGAAAATAGTGGATAGATATATCTTGAAGAGTGGTTATATGAAGGTATAAATGTGTATGCAAAGGAAAACTTTATATAGTTTATTTTCAAACGAGCGAGAAATAAAATTAGACTTTCTTAAAATAAGTAGGAAATCTATAAAATATATAGATAAAGTCAAAATTTAAATAGAATTCAAAAAATAAAAAAGAGGAGAAGAATGACTTGAACTGTCTTGCTTTTCCTCTTAAAAAGTACAAAATATATTTTAAATATGTAAAAAATGTATGCTATTTATATATATTTATTATTTTAAAGAACCGTTTGAACTACATATTAATGTAACGGTACAATTTTGTGTTTCGACTGCTACACCATCTACATATCTTTTTGCTATTGCTTTAGCAGTAGCTTTATTTCCTGACTTGGAAGCGCTTTTTGAAGAAATTTTCCAGTTGGTATTTTTAGATGATGCTTCAGCAACTGACTTTGTACATGTTGACGAAGAACCAGTATATGTAAATGTACCTGTAACAGTAACACTAAACATTATTGCACCTTGAGCATTTTTGTAATTTGCAGTTTTTCTTGCAGTTTTTTGATTAGCTGCTCTTGCCATGGATGTTTCTTCTATAATTGTTTCTAGATAATATCCGTTATCTAATTTAATTATTTCTTTTTTTTGATCCAATGCAGATACAGGTAATGATAAAAACAAAATACTGCTTACTATAGTTAATAATGTAATAATTTTTTTCATAATTAGTTCACCTCTTCTATTGTATATTCTATATGTTTTACTTTTGAATTTTTTGAATCATGGTAACTTTTATAAATAAGTATTCCACGCCATAAACAGCATACTAAAATGGCTACAGTACATATAATGATTGCTTTTTTTAAAATATTTCTTATTCGAGATTGTTTGATTAAATAATTAGCGTCTTGATCTTCAAAATATGAAATAATAATATCAGAAGGATAACCAAATTTATTACATAAATCATCATAAGTTATATTAGTTGAATCGATATTTTCAACAATATTTACTTTTAATCTTTTTAAAAAAATTTTTTCATTTTTTGATAAAAATGGGAAAAAATGTTTACAATCTTTGATATATTTATTTACATTTCTATTCATTTTCATATTTGTTCTCCATAATTCTTTCAATACTATTAATCATTATTAAATATTCTTCATATAGTTTCTGCATATGTGTAATGCCCTTATCCTCAATATGATAATAAATCCGAGTTTGTCTTTTACCAACCAGTCTTTTTTCATCACTGATTAAGCCTTCATCTAATAATCTATATAGAATAGGGTACATTGTACCTTCGGCTATATGTATTGTGCCATTTGAAATTTTATCTAGAGTTTGGACTATTTGATAGCCGTAGCAGTCTCCCTCACTGATTATTTTTAATAGCAACATCTCCATTTTAAAAAAACCTTTTGTATTTTTTGCCATATTAATATCACCTATATAGAATTATAAATGTATACCATATTTAATTCAATACCTATATAAAATAAGTAATAGTTGACATACGCTCGTTAAATGATATACTTTAATTGAGGGAAGCGCTTACTTTAATTACAAGAAAGGATTAATAACTATGAAAAAAATTATTGCAGCACTAATAAGTTTAACTTTATTTTATTCATCTACTGTTTGCATATTTGCAATAGAAAATCAAGAATGCCCATATTATGAAGAAATAACAGATGTTATCGAACTAAAAAAAGGTCCTGTTTTATATCTTAATGAAAAAAGGAATGATACTTACTGGGAATTTTCTGATAATGAAGAGGCTTTTAAAACAATTAATAGTCTAGAACATGATTTAATAAGTATATTGTCAACGAATTATAATCTAGATAACCTAGAAAAAAGTAATTGGTTAGATTATAAAAATGCTTTAGAAAATGAAATTAGTTTAAATCATATAAGTGAATCTTTCCATACACAACGTTTGTTAACTTTTTTTAATGTTTGTGATAATTGTGATCTTAATAATGAAATAAGACAAATAGTTAAAACAGATGATTATTCAATGGATGAATTGGCAGTACTTATGCCTTATACAAGCCCATATTATAAAGAGTATGAAAGAAAGGCAACAATAAATACTTATACTACAATGAATGTTACCAATGCGATAAATTATGCTGATAAATGGGCAAGTAGCTATAACTATTCTTATGCATGCTTTATTAATGGGGACTGTACAAATTTTGCTTCTCAAATTGCTAGAGCGGGAGGAATTAGTAACCGAAGTAATTGGTATTATAATTCTACTCAAAGTTATTCAACGTCTTGGGTAAGGGCGGATACATTTGTCAAAACTTGGAAAGTTGCTTACTCTACAACCAGCTTTAAAACATTTTCAAATAAAGTTTCTAAAGGAAAGTTTATTGCATATGATTCTGAAGCTGATGGAAAGTGGAATCATGTTGCTTTTGTAACAGCTATTGGCTCACAAAAAAGTAATTACAGGGATTTCAAAATTGCACAGCATACAAAGAATTATCATGCTTGGGTTAGCAGTGACACAAATGGCTGGGAAAATGTTTCAGGGTTAAAGGCGATTATAAATACTCCAAATTAGTATGAAAAGAATAATTATTCTTTTTATTTCAATTTTTGTTCTATTGATTGTATATGTTTCTACTCCTAGTGTTTCTGAAGAACAAATGAGGACATTGTTTTATGAATATATTCAAAGAACTTTCAAAGAAGAGTATAAGAAATTTAAGATTATATCTGATGTTGATTTAACTGTACCAGGAAATCAGTATCATCGAGGTTATGCAGGATATGGAAAAACATATAGCATTGAGTATGTTCATAAAGAATACAAATGGATTTTTATTGAATTATGTACGAACGGAAACAATATAGTTTGTGACAATAAAAATAATATAAAAAAAGAATTTAAATACAATAAAATATTCAATGAATATTTTATTAATGCATTTAAAATTGTAGGTGTTGAACCTGTTGGAATTATTGTTGAAATGAATGGAAGCATTAACGAGTACGAACATGTTGATGAAATTAAACCAAACTTAGAATTTATAATCAAGAACCCAAAATATTTTAAGCCTCAAATTAAAGTAAATACATCTTTAGTGTCATTAAAAGAATTTGAAAAATTGAATTATCAAATGTCAGAAATATTTGATGATATTGAATATTATGATGAGAATGATGCAGATATAAGTTATTCAGCAGAGGATATGATAAAGAAATTGAGTGGGTCAAATTAATAATCAAATGATTCTTTAAGTAATAAAGAATTATTTATTAAGATTAAAGACCAATTTGTTCTATTTTTTATAATATTTATCAGTATATGTTATTTTGTTCCTGTGGGAGAAAATGAATTATGAAAGATATTGATGAAATGACAGATACAATAGAATTGTTGAAAAAAGGAATAAAGAAACAACTGGAATCTGCTATAGTTACATTGCAATTGATACATCAACATGAAGAATGTCCAGAAAATATATCTAAAATGTTATATAATCAAATAGGTGTATTAGTTTTTTGTAATGAAGAATTAGATAAACTCTTTAAATATTTGAATTTTTTAGATGGTTTAATTGATTACATTTCCTAAAATAATTGCAAAGTATTAAAACAAAATTATAACAAATATATGTATCAATAGAGACTAGAAATTAGATTTCTAGTCTTTTATACCCTTTATAAGATTTTATATTTTATTGTATTTGTTTATTATAATATATGATATATATCTATAGTAAGGAGGAAAGGATAATATTTTTTAAAGATGTGGAGGGAATATATTGAAAAATAAAAATATATTATTAGATACAAATGCTTTTATTTATTTGATGAGGAATGAAAAGGAGTGTAGTAATACTATTTCTTTAGAAAATAGACAAATAAACGAAAGTAAGTTTTATGATGAATGTAAAAATGCGAATTATCTTTTTATTACATCTCAAACATTATATGAGATTTTTTGGCAAAGTATTAAAAAAACAAAAAAAATTGATCAATTTGCTTATTATTATGATCAAATTATTAAATTTAAAAATAAGTATAATGTAAAATTTTCTATATTGAATGATACAGATGGTGAGTTTGAATTGAGGTTATTTGAAGATCAATATAAAGATAATAAAGTTGATATTAATCATTTTATTGAACGTAAAAGAGAGTACGAAGTGAAAAAAATAAATGAGTTATTAATCAAAGTATGCTTTTCAATAACAGAATTTCTCGCAGAATATTATGGTATTTTACTCTTAAGAAATTTTTATTATGTAGCAGGTGTAATATGTGAAATAAAACTAAATGAAATTTCATATAAATATTATTCGGATTTAAAATTAAAAAATGAATGGTATGATAAAGAAATAGATGACCTATTTAATTTTCTTTTGGAAAATATGATTTCATATATTGAGCCACAAATAAAAGAAAATGGACATAAATTTCCCAAAATACAAAATGTAAAAGGGACAAAATATGTTCATAAACTATTTTGTAAATTAAAAAAAGATGATAAAACAGTGTTTGAAAAATATGATAATCATTTAAAAGGATTAGTGGAAGAATTAGAAAAAATGGGAATGTCAAAAAATTGCATGAAATATTGGATTAGAATGTGTCGAAGATGTGTTTATAGTGGGGCAAAAATAAAGAAAAATGATGGATTAGATTATTCTATAGTAACATGTATGGACGAATCTATAGTTATAAATAAAACAAATAATATGATAAACACAAATGATATTATTTTTGTTACATTTGATACAAATCTATATAATTTTTCAAAGGAATGTGATGTGTTATATTCTAAAAAATTTTATGACAATTTAATGTTTGAATATAGATAGGAATATTAATTTTAGGAAATGAATATTAAAATAAATAGTATATATCTGTAATAAGTATAGAAAAGAAATAAAACTTTAATGATTAAGAGATTTCAATAGTATTATTTATGTTGTAAAATAAAAAATAATTACTTGCTTTTTTAAAGTAAGTAAGAAAAGAGGTATAGAAAACTAATATAAATGTTAGTTTAATCTATAGCCTCATTTTTTATTTTCCAATAATGTTGAATTTTTTTAAGTTCATCTATGCTGATTTTTAAAATATTATTTTTAATGCTATCAATGAAATTATTTCTTGAACGAATGCTACTAAAATATTGAGCACTACCTTGAATGTGCTGATCATCTAAAATTTCTATTAGCATTTTTGAATGTTCAACTCGATAAATCTTATTAGGATAATTATTTTTGTCGCAATTTGAAATATCTTTGAAATATATAGTATTTTCCATGAATACAATCACCTCAATTAGTTATTATATCAGTAAAAATTCCTATTAATAGTCTTGACATCAATTTGCAATAGAAATTTATGTTGGAAAAGCACATTTGTGCTTAAAAAATGTAATACATTAAAATTGTAAAACGTTTTACAAATTACAAAAAGAGGAGTAAGTGAGAAATGATTTATTCTAATGAAGAAATTGAGCTTACTCTAAACTTATATTCTATTGCCAAATCACATATAAATGAATTAAATCAAAAAAAGCAAATTGAAAGATTAGAAGATTTTAATAAATATGAGAAAAATGATTATTTGTATTATTTACATATTGTTTCTATTGTTAATAATTGGATGAAAGAGTTATTACCAGATGAACTAGAAATTATAACTTTACGAAATTTTGAAAAAATGTCCTTTGATCTTATATCGATTCATGTTGGTTATGCTAATCATAGTTCAATTATAAGAAAATATAGAAAAATAATAGATAAAGTGAGAAAAATGAATGATGAATAGATTTATTGAACATATAGGTAACTTATATTCTATTATATTAACAATTTTGACTCTTTTTTTAGGTGAGCATTGGATTTTATTTATGGTACTTTTATTGCTCAATATTATTGATACTTTAACAGGATGGATAAAATCAAGAATTAATAATAAGGAAAATTCAATGGCAGGATTAAAAGGAATTATGAAAAAATTAGTACAATGGATTTTAGTATTGTTGGCCTTTGTTATTCCAGTATGTTTTAAAGAATTAGGAGCTGTAATTAATATTGATTTATCAATATTGGCATTTCTTGGATGGTATGTTTTAGCTTCATTAATTATAAATGAATATAGGAGTATATTAGAAAATCTTGTTGAAGCTGGATGTGATGTTCCGCAAGTTTTAGTTAAAGGATTAGAAGTTGCTTCGAAAAAGATTGAGAATTTTAATGAAAATGAATAATTTGATTATTGATATTTCATACCATAATGGACAGGTTGATTTAAGTAAAGCTAAAGAAAGTATCTCTGGTGTAATAGCTAGATGTTCTTTTGGTTGGAGTGATAAAAATATTGATAAACAGTGGAGTAATAATGCTTCACAGGCCAATAAATTAGGAATTCCTTTGTTTGCTTATCATTTTTGCTATGCCAGAAATGAAAGTGAGGCAAAAAAAGAAGCAAATTTAGCATTGAAAGCGTGTGGTAATTATGACGTGAGTGTTATTTATTATGATTTAGAGTATTCTGATTATCAAGGAAGTTTGAGTAATGAAATGTATTATAAAATTGCAAAGGCGTTTTGTGATGAGATTGAAAAAGCAGGATATGCTGTTGGTATTTATGCTAATCAAGATTGGTTTAAAACTAAATTAGTAAATCAAGGATTTTCTGCATGGACATTATGGATTGCTAATTATGGATCAAATAATGGATATAATAACTGGGGTAATAAGCTTCAATATAATCCATTTGGAAATGTCTTATTACATCAATTTACTTCTAATGCAAAAAAAGGTGTATTGAAAAGTATAAAAGGAATAGATTCAAAATTTTTAGATTGTAGTTATGATCATGGTTTAATTAAAACATTTTATAAACTAAAGAGTACAACAACTAATTTACAAATTGGGGATAGTGTGCGTGTAAAGGATGCTTCAAAATGGTATGATGGTCAGTCAATTGCAAGTTTTGTATTTAACAATAAATATGAAGTAATTCAAATTAAAGGTGATAGGGTAGTAATTGGAGTAAACGGTCAAGTTACGGGAGCAATTTCAAAAAATAGTATAGATAGAATTTAATAAGCACAAAAGTGCTTGGGAAAGCAGTTAATATAAAGATGTAGAAGAAATACCGGTATAAACTCTACAAATAAAAAAATGAAAAGAGGAATTAATTATGGCAGATGCAATGGTTTTAGCCACACAAAAATGGTTAAATGAAAAATATGGTAATGATTCTAGATTTAATAAAGTAGCAGAAGATGGTATTACTGGATGGGGTACTATCTATGGATTACGTAGAGCATTACAAATTGAAGAAAAATTACCTTCTTTAAGTAATAACTTTGGGCAATCAACATATGCAAAATGTCCAACTGTAAAAAAGGGTGATACTGGGAATTTAGTATATATTGTACAAGGTGGATTATGGTGTAAAGGATATAGTCCAGGTGGATTTAATGGAGTATATGGAGATGGAACATACGCAGCAGTTCAACGTTTTAAAAAAGCTGCAGGATTTGATGATGCAGATGGGAATATTGATAAAGATTTTATGAAAGCATTGTTAGATATGAGCGCATTTAAATTGTTATCAGGTGGAACAGATGCTATTAGAACTATTCAACAACAACTAAATAAAGATTATTATGATTTCTATCAAATTTGTCCATGTAATGGGTTATATGATAGAGATATGAATAAAATGTTAATTTATGCATTACAAAAAGAAGAAGGAATTCCTAAAGCTTCAGCAACAGGAACATGGGGACCATCAACAATTAGTAAATGTCCTACGTTAGAATTAGGAAAATCAAGTAATGTAGTTAAATTAGTTAGATATGCATTAGTATGTAATGGAATTAGTGTAGATACTTCATCAAAGACATATGATTCAACGTTAGATGCAAAAGCAAAAGAATTTGCAAAGTTACTTAAATTAAATAAAAAAAGCAATGTGATTGATTATACAATCATTAAATCATTGTTAAGTAGTAATGGAGATCCAAATAGATCCGCAAAAGGATGCGATACGGCAACAAAATTAACTAAAGCACAAATTCAAACTATTAAAAATGCAGGATATGAATATGTAGGAAGATACTTATCAAATACACCAGGAGGAACATTAGATAAAGCATTAACAAAAACAGAAGTCAAAAATATTTTAAATGCGGGACTTAAATTATTTGCTATTTTTCAAGAAACAGGTAGTTCAGCAAAAAATTTTACTTCATCTACAGGTAAAACAAATGGTCAAAAGGCATATGATGCTGCTAATGAATTAGATATTATTCACGGATCAACTATTTATTTTGCAGTAGATTTTGATCCAACTGATAGTGTTATTAAATCAAATATCATCCCTTATTTTGAATCTATTTTATCATCCTATGCAGCTAGAAAATATAAAATAGGGGTTTATGGAACAAGAAATGTTTGTCATAAATTAAGAAATCAATTAGGCATTAATAAGTTCTTTGTTTCAGATGCATCATATGGATTCAGTGGTAATTTAGGATATATCATGCCCGATGGATGGTGTTTTGATCAATTTAAAACAGATATTACAATTGGATCAGATGACGGAAAAGTTTCAATAGATAAAGTTGCTGTTTCTAATAGAGATAAAGGAATTGAATACACAAAAACTGACATGTTAAATGTCATTATGGACTTTGTATCTCCGTTTGATTTATGTGATAGAGTGAACTGTTCCCTTGATTATGAAGTAGATAGTTTAACTTTTTTAAAGCCAGATACAGCAGATGATAAAAATTATATAACTTTAAGCGTGAAACATGGGGTTTCATTTGACCCAGATGAAGGTGTTGCGATTACGAATAATGGGGAAGATTTCTCTTTGGAACTTGATAAATATTTGAATGCAGGTTACTTAAAAAATGTTGATAATGATACTAAAACAAAAATCAAATGGGCTACTGGAAAAATTGGGTATAGTGTAACAACAGGAAATCTTGAAACATCAGTAATGTCAGTTTCAGATAGAGATAATTCAGGTGTTATCATTTCATATGATTTAACTATTCCAGAAACATCTGATGAAAAAAGATATGTAAAAATTAGTTTAATGTTTAAAGTTTGTGGACCGATTAAATTCGATTTTTCAATGATAAAAGTTACTAAAAAACAAAAATTGGCTTTAGCGGGAATGGGACTTGCTTTTGCGGCGGTAATTCTATTACCAGGTATTGCTATTCCTTTAGGAAGTGGATTAGGTTTAACTGGAGCAGAAGGGCTTGCAACGACTGAAATTATTTCAGAAGGCTATCATTCTGTATATACTAGTTTAGGATTTATCTAAGAAGAAAAAATATTTTCTATATTTATTTAAATATAGAAAATATTTCTTTTTTTATTATAGCTATGTAATTTAATTAATTTTTAGTATAGAATAAATATAGATTAGTATTATTATAGAAAAAATGTAATCGATTACTGATAATCAAGATAGATAGAAAGGAATATATATTGTAGAGAAAATTAGGTAATTCAGCTAATTACAATATACTAAGGTAAATATGATAATAGGTATTTTATTTATTATAAAAGGTGCATTTAATATATTGAAAGGAATAAACTACTTCATTTTTAAAGATAATTTTAAAATGATTCCTATGGAATTAACATCTGT